>QMCD01000610.1_pt1 | contig 24629 bp, 19 predicted proteins | sample 1821841 | NCBI WGS metagenome assembly QMCD01 (sample SAMN01991225, study PRJNA193472) | Termite gut metagenome, whole genome shotgun sequencing project. | isolation source: worker | host: Macrotermes natalensis | reverse complement strand
TCTGCGATTTCACCGAGGTCAACAATGACCTGAGGCTGTTTTTCCATCTGGAACAGATAAGGCTGCACCAGCATGTGAATACGCATCTGCCTGCCGACCGGTGCGGCCGACAAGGGCGGCCAAACGCCGCTCCACCTCGCGGCCGCGTATAACGGGAATATCAACGTGTTCAAATACCTGGTTTCGGTGACCACGGACCTCAACGTCAAGGACCACGAGGGTAAAACGGCTTACGATGTCGCCTCGACGGACGCGAAGAAGCATATCCTGTGGGCCGCCCGCGGTCGCCCGGCGTCGCGTTTGTCCCCGGAATAACCTTTATCGCCGAACGCCGGTTCGCCGTATGACGATCCATCGTCGGCGCGTGACACGGCGTAACATTGCATAACAAGGAACAACACTCATGTCGAACAATACCTGGACCGCTTCCGCGAACGAATTCGCGGCCCGGATCGAACTGGACGATCTTTCCGGCTATTTTTCCAAGCAGTTGACCGTCGAACGCGGGACCCGGGCGCTGGTCATCGACGACGGCATCTACCTCGGGGAAGTCGCCGCCGGAACCTACACGCTGAAATCGTTTACGGACAAGCTCAAATTCTGGCGATCCGCCAAGCGGGTCGACGTCATTCTCGCCCGGCAGGATGATGTCGCGATGACCTTCGAAGCGGATAAAATCCCGACGGCGGAAGAATTGCTCGTCAAAATCCGCGTTCAACTCACCGTCCAGATCCAGGACATTGCCCTTTTTGCCCGCAACCTGCTGGGAAGCCGGAAAAGTCTTTCGGTCGACGAGATGCACGCGGCGGTCGAACCGATCATCCGGCAAGCGCTTCGGGAAGCGGTCCGCCAAATCGGCATCGCCGCCCTGTGTTCGCCGGAAGTGCGACCGGTTCTCGTGACCGCCCTCCGTGAAGCGACGCAGCGTTCGCTGCTCCGCTACGGAATTGGTTGCGTCGATATCCAGACGGCCGAAATCGCCAACGAACAATATGACTCGCAGCGGCGCAAGACCGGTGAAATCTGGCTCCAGGATCAATCGACGACGCAGCAAAAGGCGCTCGACCAGGTTCTCGATCGCGAAACGCTCCAAAAAATCGAACGGCGTGAACGTGAAATCGAGTTGAACGTACTTGCCGAGAATGCGGAAATCGACGCCAAGGAGGCCGACGTCGCGATGACCATGCGGCGTAACGCGGTGCGCAAGAACATGCGCGAGGCGATCAATTCCGAATTGTTCAACAAGGCGACGAACCGGGAGGAATTCAACGCATTCCTTTTCGAGATCGACAAGCAACGCCTCCTCCGGGACGACGAACGCCATGAACTCGAAAACGCCTTCGAAGCCAAAAAACAGGACCGGGATGCCGCGAGAGCGCTCCTGGTCCGCAAGCTCGAACTCCAGCGGGAGGCGGAACTCGACCTGCTCTCGGCAACGATCGGACATGCCCGGAAAGTCCGATCGCTTCATCATGAAATCGAACTGAGCAAGATGGTCGAGGATGAGGAAAACCGCAAATGGCGTGAAACGCTTGCCGGGGAAATCGAAAAAGCGACGTTGTATTTCGAAGAGGAACTGAAGAATCTCAAACGGCAACAGGAATTGACCTCGAAAAATGCGGCCTTCCTGCGTGACGAGGAGTGGCAGCAACTTCTCCAGCGCCAAAAAACGGCGCGACTGGCCGGCGAAATCAACGAAGAGGCCGCCGCCCGGGATGTCCGGGTCCAACGGATTCAAGACGAGTACGCGGCGGAACAAAAGCGTCGGGATTACGTCCTCCAAAAAGAGATGCAGCTCGACCAGATGCAGCAGCTCAAGGCGATGGAGGAAATGAACCGGGAACGGGAACGGTTCGAATCGGAATTGTTGCTCAACGCGCTCTCGCAAAAGCACGGCCGGGAAATCGAACGGCTCAACACGATGGGGAAGATGGGCGTCGAAGCCCTGATCGCGAGCGCGCAGGCGGAAAACGCGGCGCTCCTGGCGAACGTCCAGATTTCGAAAAACGAATCAGCCGCGCAAACGCAACTGCGGGACGACGCGATGCGGCGGGAGAGGGAGTTGATGGAGCAACGCATCCAGGATGTGCAATCGGGTAGCGCGGCAACGCTCGATACCATTCAAAAGATTACCGGACAGGCTTTCGACGCGATCGGCCGGGGCGGCGGTCATGCGACTTCCGGCAACGTCGCTTCCGGTAATGCCGGCTCCGGTAATGCGGCCGGTGCGGCGTCCCATGTAACCGTCTGTGCCGGGTGCCGTGCGACCAATTCACCGGAATCGCGTTTCTGCTCCAATTGCGGAAAGCAACTGTAGACCACGACTGTAGAACGCAACGGTAACCGGCGACGGGATTCCCGCCGTGTGGATCGCCGTATGGCACGTTTGCCCGAAAACTCAACCGGCTTCGGTATCAAGAGCGATGAAGACGACGAATCCGACAAGCGCATTGCCGCCCGATGAAACGTTGATGAGCACATCGGAGCTGATGGCCTTTTTGAATCTTTCCCGAACGAAAATCTGGGCCATGATTCAGAAGGAAAACCTCCCGGCCTTCAAATTCGGCGGCGATTATCGTTTCAGGAAATCCGAAGTCCTTCGATGGATGGAACGCTATCGGACCGACGGTTCCCTCCACGAGATACGCAATGAGGCCGACCGCGAAAATCCGGAAGAGCAATCATAATCAATACGGGGTCACACCATGTTTGAAACGCTGAAAAAATGGTTTGGACTTGTCGCGCACAAGGAAAGGGAAACCGTCCCTTTTCTGGCGACGGCGTACCGGCGTTTGGCCGATATTCCCGACGGAACGGCGTTGCACGATAAAAAGATCGTATTGTGCCGCGGAAACGCGCTCTCTCTCGTCAAAGAGGGGGAATTGCCCGACCGGCTTGAAAACGACGAGGTTTGCTGGATCGTGCCGACGGGCGACGTTCCCCTCCCGCTCGATTTTCCTTCCGGCGAAAACCGGATCCGGGCGACCGTGCGCCTTCGCTTCGAGGCCGATCGCGCGTTCGCGTTTTATGCCGCGATGCTCCTCGCTTCCGGGAACGAAGGGATATCGTCCGAGATGCTGGCCCGGCTCGTTGTCGGCCAATGGTACGAATTGATGGACCTTTTACACCTTCGCGCGGATCGCTTTGTTTCCGACCGGGAAGGCGTCCTGTCCCGTTTCCGTACCCATTTGAGCCTGCTGTTGCAGCAGTTCGGATTTCGCTGTGTCGGGATTGATCCGGTCGTATTGGAATCAGTCGTGCCCGAATCGACCGTGCCGGAAGAGGCGGCGGGGAACGACTTCCCGAAAATTCCCGGAGACGTCGTCGACGAACTGAGGGCGGCGATCCGGGCAAGCCGCACGGAATCGGATTGGGAACGGATGCTCGACCGATTGGACGAAGCCGGTTTCCGGCCGAACACGGAAGACGCGGACCGACTGCAAACGACGGCGGGCGACTTTTTGCAACGGAAAATCACCGCGGAGGAAACGACGGACAGGATCCGTGCGATCATCGAACACGGCAACGATGCAATCGGTGCGCTGACGGAAAAAAACGCCTACTGGAACGTCGCGGAAGTGCGATTGCGCTTGCTCGACTCCTTGAAAACCGACGAACGCGAATACCGGCTCGCCGCCGGCGAGAGCGAAACGAGTTCCCTCCGTGTTCCGAGCACCTGGTATGTGTTGCGCCGCTCCGGAATCGATGAAAAGCTCCGGGCATATCTTCAAAATTCCGTCGGACGCATGAAATCCCTGCTGGACACGGCGAAAAAACGTCATCCGGACATTCTGGAAAAAGCGAAACTCGCCGATCCGGAAACGCTTCTTCTGCGTATCGACGAACAATTGCGGATGATGCCTGCCTTGGCCGGGGGCCATCGTTCCCTGCGAAGGCGGCGGCGACCCTTGGGAGAACTCGTCCAAACCGTTCGCCGGGCGGTCGGGGCGGTCGGGCTGGCCGATGGAATCCTGCGGTCCCTCGTTGCCGAACACTACGAGTCCGGCGACTACGCGGTCATGACGCGCGACCTGAAATCCGCCCTGGAAACGTTGGAGAAGGAAGTCCTCGACAGAAAAAACGTGTTCGGCAATTCATAGCCCGGAAATCCGTGGAATCGGAAAACGCCCGCGTTTCGTTCGCGTTTCCGTTTTCAAAAAGACTACTGTGCTCCGCATAAAAAATGAGCCAAGGGGCTTCCGGAGCGAGGCGATGAAGCCCCGAAACCGCGAATGTTGAGCTTGGTACCAAGGTTCAATTTTTTCGCGGAGAGCAATATTCACCAAAATCCCTTCGACATGAGCCTACTTGAACGTTTCGGCAAATTTTTCGTCGGCAAATCCCGGCCGAGCCTTAAACAACTTTCGCTCGACGCTCTCCGGCGGGAGTACATCGCCGTCGAAACGGAGTTGGAAAAGCTTGGAGAAGAAAACGACAGGATCGAATGCGACGATTCGCAACTCAAGGAGGAATACCGGGCGGCCCACGGATCCAATCGCGTAACGCTCAAAAAAACGATCGCCCGGAAACTGCAAAATCTGGAGTTGAAACGCAAGGGGATCGAGCCCCGGCTTGCGTATACGAACAAGATGTTCCGGACGATTATCGGCATGATCACGATCAAGGAAAACATGGAATTTTTCGATCGTGTCGGCGTCGGTTCCGTCATCGGCGGCATGGATATCGGCGAACTGGAAAACTATGTCGTCGCGGCAACCGTCGAAGGAACGCTCCAGCAGGAGAAACTCGCGGTCATCCTCCAGGAGGTGTCCGAAGGTGTCGATGCGCTCACCGGATCGGCGCAGGAGACGGAAATCGACGATTACATGGCTTCACTCGACGCCGAATTGCTCGGCGATTCCGATCCCGTGTTCGACGGGGAGAATGCTGCCTTCGAGGACGTGCTTCGCGATATCGACGCCGCGTCCCGGGGAATCGACGTCGCGCGGAAAAAGAATGAAACGCGAAACGACGGATCGGGTTCGCGCGAGGAGCTCAAATAGCGGGACGGAAATTTTTTTGCACGGAAAACCTCGTCTTTCCGGCCAACCTCGTCTTTCCGGAAAAGCCGGAACGAATCCAGGAGCATTGCGATGGGTAAGTTTTTATTGAATCCGATGCGTTCGCTTGCCGGCCTGGTCGTCTTCGGAATGCTGTTCGGGGTCGCGCATCAATCCGGCACGCTTTCCCTGTTTTCCGGTCCGGCCCAACGTTCCCGGCCCGTTCCGATCGCCTTGGAGGACGCGGTCGAGGACATGTGTGCCCGGGTGCCGACGACGCTTCCGGAACCGCGGCGGGTGTTGCAACCCCTGCTCCTGCTCGGACCGGCCCAGGATCGCGAATCGCTTGTCGGCGACCGGCTTCGCGAAGCCGTCAACGCTCAAGGCTGGTATCGGACCGTCGAAAAAAACATGCTGGAGAACATTATCGAAACGACCCGGGAACTGTCGGGCATGACATCCGATTTCTCCGATCGTGTCATGAGTCTTACGCCCGGGGAACTGGCGGCCTTGATGAGATCGGCCAAAGCGGAGGTTCTCATGCGGGGAACCTTGGAACGCCTGTCGTTGCCGCGGGATAAAAAACCGGAAATCGTCCTGCGCCTCGAACTTTGGGAACCTTCCCCCGCGGATCCCGATACGGCGGTTCGTTTGTTTTCACGCACCTTTTCGACCGACGACGATCCGTCGGTGGACGATACGGCAGACGGCGCGGCGGAATCGCCCCGTCCGGTCGCCTTTTCGCAGAGTGCCTATCCCTATTGGATCATGCTGGTTCTCGGGCTGATCTGGTCGCCTGCCATGATCCCGCGGATGCAAGCGGCACTCCGGGAGGACGATAACACCGCCAACCTGAAAGCGATCCTGGGCATCACGTCCGTACCGGTGCTCGTGTTTGTCGTTTTCCAGGTGTTTGCCGGCGTCGATTGGATGCCGCTGTGTTTCCAATCCCTCGTGGTCGCACTGGTCGTCTTTTTTTATACGGCGTTCATCATGAGCCGGCTCAGGCGTTGATTTTATATTGAAACACGTGCGCGTTTTTTCGCGCGACCCCATATCACTCGCCATCATTATGACCCTTGACATCGCGACGCGGATACTTGAAGAAAAAATCGGAGACGGAATCGACGCCCGGGAAGCCGTCGAGGAATGCGTTCTCATGGGGCTTTGCTCCGAAGAGGAAGCCGCGATGCTCCGTCAGACGTATGGGAAACCGGCCGAGGTCAACGAGGAACCGGACACGCCGGCGGACAAAACCCCGGACATGACCTCGGACATGACCCCGGCCAAAACACCGGACGATCAAGACGAGGCAACGACGCGGTCGCCGGAGTTGCTGCCGGAGGGTGCGACGGCGCCGATCATCCGTGAGGAAGTTCGTTTTCCGGCACCGGGGGCACGCGAAGAAGTATCGGCCCGGGAACGTTCGACTCCCATCCTTCGCATCGACTGGGGCACCGACCTCAGGCCGGGAGCGCACCTGACGCCGGAATTCACGATCCTGGGGCTTCCGATGCAACGTGTTCCGCTCCTTTATTTTCCGCTTGACGCCCGGATCCGGTGCGAGGGCTGGGATCGCATGCCGGCGTTGCGACGGAGGAATGAGACCTGGACGTTTCATCAGCCGCTGCGACTGGAGGAACCGGGTCACTACATGCTGGAAATGAGCGTACTCGACTTGACGCCCGGTTTTTCCGATCCGGGTTTTTACCGATGCACGTTTCGGGTGCTCGTTTCCGATCCGGACAAACCCGGTCAACAACGAACGCTGGAAATCTGTTCGGACGGTCCATTGACGGCGAATTTGAACAATCTCGGGAATTTCGACCATGTCAGGGTCAACACCACGCAAAGCACGGTGCTTAACGCATCCGATCAGGGCGGCGTACTCGACCGGATCCAGGAATTGTTTCAAGCCGAATCGACAGTGCGGGCCGGGGAGACGGACCCGAACCGGGTGACGAACATTCCCTTCCTGCCGGAAACGGAGCTGCTTGCAAGTATTCCGTATATCGCCGAGCAAAAGACGCCGACGATTCCTTCGCAGATCACGTTGATCCAGGCAAACCGATCGCCGGTCAGGCTGATTTGCGGCGATTCGCTCACCTTTGGGCGCAACGTTCCGGAGGAAAACTGTTGGAATGATATCGCTTTGGAGATCATTCCCGGCACGAAAGACGACGAAGGGCAAACGGACGCGTTCGCGCTTCTCGGCAAGTTTTTCTCTCGTGATCATGCCCGGCTGGAAATGGTGGAAGGCGGTGTCCGGCTTTCCGACACCCGGCAATCCGGTATCCGGGACGCGACGATCCTCGATGAGGTCCCGCTTCCCAAAAATGGCGATGTCCTTCTTTTTCCGAATGAAGGCGGGCCGGAGACCGGTGGTGTTGGGGGAAGGCGGACCGTTCTTTTTTCGAAAATTCTCGCGATGGAGTTTGAAGCCTTTTCCGAAAATCCGGCCTCGGGCGTGCCCGGCGTTGACGCGACGCTTTTTCCGGACGCCTTTTTATACCGGATTTATTCCATCGATCCGATGCGCCGCATCACCTCCGTCGCGATCAGGCGACACCGGTTCCTTCAACAGCACCGGTACGCGAAATCGTTCGGTGAAGCGTTACGCAAAACACCCTTGGCGGACAATGCCCGGATTTCCCGCTGGCTCGGCGAAAACAACTATCCCGACGCCTTGTTCGATCGCATGGAATACCGGTTCATTCCCGCATTCGCGACCCTTGGCCGATCCCGCGGCAACACGATCCGGATTGCGGACCGGCAATGGGAAGGCGTTCAACTCCGTGTCCTGAATATCAACAAATCCCTTTTCGTGGAGAATCTCGTTTCGGAAAAAGAACTTCTTTGTCGTTTCGAGGGACGGGAGTGGAAATTGCCGCCGCTACGGCCGATTCCGATTCGACCGGGGCTGGAAATCCGACATGCCGATTCCGCGCTGCGATTTGAGTAGACGGTCGGGTGGACGGTCGCGATACCCGGTAGCACGAAACACGAAAGGGACACGCAAGCGTTTTGGCCAGGGGTGCAATCGGTTCCGGCAGGTGCTATACTGGGACGGGGCGGTTTTGTTCCGTCGCGGCACGGGCGTCGGCAGGTGTCTGCGATGCACCTGCAAAACCGGGGCTGCGCAGCGTGGCGGCCAACCTTCGCCTGAACGGCGATGAAAGCGGCGCGAATTGGCGGGCTCCGTTCCGGCTTTTCGTACCAACCTGTTTCTCGATCCGTCCAAACCCCGTATTTTGCACATCCGGGTTTACCGGATCGACTATACCGTAAACGGCATGACAATCCTCCCGCGCACAAGCCATCGCATAACCGCCTGCCGCTCGAACGATTCGTTTATGTCATTATACAAACAGCCGTTAGGGGCGAGTGAGTACGACTGGTGGACGTGACCTGATGTCCGTTTTCATCGCGTTTCCAGTATAAGTTGTTTCCTGAATCCAGTCTCATTTGACACCACCATGCCGATTTTGAAGCGTCTGTTTCGTGAAAAAGCCCCGGTCGGTCTTTTCATCCTTGCCATTTTGTGCGCGTTCACGGCGAAAACGTTTTCCGCGGAACGGTCCGTTTTTCTTTATGAAACGCAAATTCCCGCCGTTTTCAAAGATGCCCTGAAATCGGCCGGGTACGTCTTTTCGGACAGGGTCGACGATGCTTCGTTGATCTTCGTCGGGGGACGATTCGACGAGGAGCAGACCGCCTCCGTCGTCGCCGAAGCCGTCCGACACGGGAAAACCGTCGTGCTCGACGTCAACGACGCGCGGAAACTCTCGCCGGAATTGAATGCCCTTGTCCCCTTCAATTCCTGGTCGCTCGTGCAGTTCCATCGGGATACGACCGATTTGGATCGGAAGAACGTCGCCTTGGATTTCCCGGAACCCATCGTGTTCGAAACCGCTTACGATCTGCATTTGCCGGGCTCGTCGATCGGCAACGTGCTGAGTCGTTACGAATACGAAAATGATGAAAAACCGCTCAACAACGCGGACTGGCGGATTTTGGCGACGACCCGTTCCGGCGTCCCGATCCTTATCACCGGCAGGACGGCCGACGGCAAGGTTTACGTTCTCGGTGCGAGTTGGAACGACAAACAGTTTGCCGGTTCCCCGGGTGCGAAAACATTCTGCGAACGGTTGCTCGCCGATGTCGCGATTCCGTTCGATCATTCCGCAGGACTCTCGGACGGGGTCGAACTATTCGCGCCGCAGTATCAGCCGGACGGTTTGTTTCTCGAAGTTTCCAATCCGGCCGACAAGGCGGTCAAGGCCGTCGTCGGTTATCAAATCACGAACTGGGAACGCGAAATTCTCAACGCCGGGACGCTCGAAGTCGCCTTGAACGCCGGAGAAAAAAAGCGCGTCGCGCTTGCGGAACGTGCCGATTTCAAAGGTAAACCGGACATCAAGGAGCGGGGGAGTTCCCTGCCGTATCGACGCATCCGTGCGGGTGTTTTGTCCCCGGACCGCCTGGAAGTCCGGCAGGAAACCCGATGGAATGTCTTGACGGCCCGGCCCGTCGCTGTTTCCGTCGTCGAAAAATCCGAATCATGGCCCCAAGAGGAGTTTTACGAAGAGCCCGACGGTGGAGCGGACGGCAATTATTCGAAGCGCTTTGTCTGGCCGACGGGATCGTCGCCGGAATTGATCGTCATGATCGGAAATCGTTTCCGCAACATTGCCCCGCTGGCCGCGGCGCAAGACGAGATCGCGCCGGACAATCCGAGCATCGAGGGTTTGAACGATCTGTCGCTTTCCCGGGCACAGGTTCGCCGGCAGGGCAAATGGCAAGGCGGTTGGTGCGGCGGCGTGAAACCGGAACAGCGGCTCTCGCTCGCCTGGCCCGCTCCCGTCGTCGTTGCCGGACTCGGACTCGAAGTTTATGGAACGTACCGTTTCGACAACCGGTCCAATCCGAAAAATCTTCGCCTGTCTTCCGGTTCGAAAACCCTGCTCGATCGGGACGATCCGGCTTATACGACCAACGGGAGCGTTTTTTTTGCACGCTGTTTCGAGCCTTTTGCGCCGCAAACGATCCGGGACAAACTGGAATTGTCGATGACGAAATTCGGCGCTCATCAGGCCGGCGCGATCAACTTGGATGTCGCGACGAATTGTTCGATCAAGGAACTCGAAGTCCACGGTTGGCCCGTCGAAGATGCCCGGGCCGTCGACGGAGAATGGGAACTCGCGTCCGCCGAGCTGTCGACCGGCAGGCGTACGGTCTTGAAAACCGGCAAAATTTCTTTGGCGCCCTATTCGCGCGAGGAAATTTCCGTAACGCTTCCCGCGGTTTCACGTCCCGGCCCGGTCCGTTACGAAATCGTGTTTCGAAGCGGCGACGACGGCGGAGCAAGCAGCAGTGCGAACAGCGGTGCGAACAGCGGTGAAAATATCATGGCGTCGTACAGGTACGATGTCCTGTATATCGAGCCGGGACACCGCGAGATCGTCAACAAGAAATCGAAGTACGACAAGGAATTCGGGCTGCTTTGTACGCCCGGTTGGGTTCAGTTCGACAGTTTCGGTCGCGGTATGGTCGATTGGACGCAAGGTTGGGGCGGCGCGCACGACAAAACCTGGGCGCTCGTCCACGGTCTCGTCGAAGCGGGCGCGGGCCATCACGATCTGCCGGCCCGGATGCTGACGGTCAACCGCCCGTTCAGTCATTACACGAATCCCTGGCGCTACCTGCCCGACGAGGAAACCTACGGCTGGGACATCACGATGCGCAACGTGCTGAAGCAGGCCCTGGAAAAAAAATGGAAGCGACTCTGGATCGTCGGCTCCGACCGTTGGAACGGCATCCCGATCAACGCGACCTTCGGCTGGGACGCCTTTATTCGTTTCGATAAGCATCTCCGCGAAACGACCGGTTCCGGCCTGAAAAACAGGGGGCGCAAAGAAATCGCCGACGAAATCAACCGGGAACACGCCGACGCCTGGCAGCGTTGGCATCTCGAAGAATACGCGAAAAAAATTCGTGAAACGAAAACGATGTTCGCCGATCACGGAATCGAATTCATGTTCGAAACGCACGGTTCGTTCCCCCTGGCGGGCGGCGAACTGGGCGATCGATTGGCCGAAACCCACGCCGGGGTCGGAACCGACTTGTTCTGGGAATTGCGTCGCCAGGACCTGTATTGGAGCCTCGCATCGCGTTTTCCGATTGTCGCGGTCAACCCGAACCTTGAAAGCGGAATGTACAAACAATGGGGCTGGATCAATTCGGAAGCCAACCGTTTCTGGTTCGCCAACAACGGTCCCGTCGAGCCGTCGCGCCGGCAATGGATCGGGACCTATTTCATGGGTCGCGTCGACTCCTCGGGCGCATTCCTGCCTTATCATGTCATGGGCTATAGTTTGCAGGGCGGCATTTCGACGAAGTTTTATCCGCACGAGCTCGAAGCCGTGAATCGCATGTTCAACGTGACGCGATTCGTCCGGCCCGAGGAACCGGCGGGTTACGGGTTCATCGTTTCCTGGGATTCGCATGAACGCCGCATGACGCCCAAAGGCGGCCGGATGGGCTTCGGTCTCTATGCGAGCGGTTCGGACGCCGATCAAATCGATTACCGCATGGGTAAGTTGTACGAGCAGTTGATCAAAAACGGTTTGCCGATCGGCTTCGTCAGTTCGTCACACGCCCTGAAAAAATGGAACGGCAAGAACCCGTTGGTCCTGCTCGACGCTTCCGATTGGCGCGACGGGGAATTGGAAACCGTCGCGCGGCTTAACGATGCGGGAGCCCCGGTCATCGGTTTCGGCGGCGACGACCAGGGCCCGGAAGCCCTGAAATTCTGGACGGAAAATTCCGAGCGGCGACGAATCGGCGCGACGGAGTATTTTGTTCGGACCCGCAGGGGCAGGGCGCCGCTTATTTATTGTCCCCAAAACGGCGACACGTTGCCGGGCGGGGACGTCGCCGCCCTGGTCGATGCGATCATGGCGGCTTGTGCGATGAAAATCTCCTGCGATCATCCGTTGGTCGTCAATCCCTTTATCAGCCACGGAGCCTTGTTTCTCGGCCTCGGAACCATGTCGGACGTCAACCGCGACGTCACCTTGCGATTCGATCCGGGCGGGTTCATGCCGCGACTTTCAGGCAAACCGTTCAAGGTCGTCGACCTGGAAACGTTCGAAGAAGTCGTGCCGAATCAAGACGGAAGTCATACGATTCCTTTCGAGGCCGTTTCCGGAAAGATTCTCATGATCGCCGAAAAAAAATAAGTCGACAACGAAAATATCCGCATAATCCTTGCATGGGCATGATATTGCTCTCCGCGAAAAAATTGAACCTCGGTACCAAGCTCAACATTCGCGGCCAAAAGGGCTTCATCGCCTTGCTCCGGAAGCCCCTTGGCTCATTTTTTATGCGGAGCACAGTAAGAACGAAAGGAATATGATGCGCCCGATATCCATCCGTCTTTTTGCCGCTGTGTTGCTCTGTACGCATTCCGCATTTGCCGCGGAGCAGAAACAAATCCTGGTCGTCGTTTCCAAAGACGCCGATAAAGCCGTGAAGAAAGCCGCCTTGACGCTCAAGGATGCGCCCCTGTTCGATGTCCTGGAAAAATGCGGGGCGGCAAGCTCGAAAATGCCCGTTCCGATCGGCAGTGAAAAGCTGCTCGACGACACGGCTTTCCCGCAAGCGGCCTTCAACCACCTCGTGCTGGTCGGTTTGCCGGAGCAGGATGACTTGCTGAAAAAATGCCGGGGTTACCAGATCGGCTTGCATCCGGGCGAAGTGAATGTTCGCGGTTACGGACATTGGAAAGGTGATATCGGGACGGTCGAATGCGACTGGAATCCGTTCCTGTACTCCCATAAAGTCAAGACCAATCCCTTTACGACGCTTTGCGTCAAAATTTCCGGAACGTCCGTCAAAGGCGTTTTGAAGGCTGTTGAAGCGTTCACGTCGGGCCTGCTCAACGGGATCGTCCCGGCGGGCGAGATCGAGCTTGTCGAGGAGTCGATTCTCGACATGAAACCGGATTTCGTTGCGCCGAGCGGGTTTCCGGCAACCGCCGGGCCGTTTTTCCAGGCCGGCTGGACGCAGCCCTCGGCCATGGAATACCGTGCGTACATTGATTTCGCGGGTTTCGAGCCGAAGCGACTTTGGCGGGTCAAATATCTTGAGCCGAAGGTTTTCGACGATGTTTCCGCAAAGGCGTGGGTGAACGGTTTGCATCGCTTGGCTTACGGAAACGCGATCACATTCGTGGAATTCGCGTCGGAAGAAGAGGCTTCGAAAACGCTGGAGGGCCTCGGGAAATCGCGTGGAGCGCGATCGGAGACGCTTAACGGCCGGCCCTGCGTCTGTTTCGCCCAGGACACGGATCATGTCATGGAAGAAAGTTACGGGGAAGTCCGATACATCCTGTCCGGCAAATATCTCGCCGTCGTCTCGCTACCGAAGGAATGTGCCGAAGAGATATTTCAAAACTAAGTTTTCGCCACCGATTTCATCCCATGGCGGTTTGGTTCCGGATTTTCCAATGCGAGCACATTGTCTTTCTCGGGCATGTGCGATAGAATGGCGGTAGTGGTCTTGAATTGCCCTTGACTTTTGACCTTTCCGATAGTAGAATGGTCCGCTTTTTTGGCGAAACTCGACAGAAGGGGGGAGGTGCCATGTTTACACAAATACCACCGAAGGACATCTTTTTTTCCGACGACCAGGAAATACAAGACTTGTTTGACCGCTTGGGAATTGACACGGAAGATCAGAGGGAAAGAGAGGCAAACCCGCGAAAAAGCGAGTCGTGGCCGCCGATTCCGACCTACAGTGTAAAATTTTGTTCCGACGAAAAATCAAGCTGGTGATGATACCGTCATGCCCGACTTTAACGCTATCGCGAATGAGATACGCGCGGCGGAATCCACTATCCGCAGAAAGTACATTTGTCAACTGAGCGAACGAACGGGGCGTAACACGGTCATTTACTACTCCGCTTGGCTTCAAAAAAGCGGGGATTTTCCTTTGGGTATCGATGACACCGATATGAACGGTTTCATGTCGGTATTCAAAGGGTTGGACCGATCCAAAGGACTCGACCTTGTTCTGCACACTCCAGGTGGGGTACTCTCTGCCACGGAAGCGATCATTGACTACTTCCGCGATCTCTTCGGTTCGGATATCCGTGTGATCGTTCCACAGTTGGCGATGTCTGCCGGAACGTTGATCGCTCTCTCCGCAAGAGAAATCGTGATGGGTTGTCATTCCAGTCTCGGCCCGATCGATCCACAGTTTGGCGGTGTTTCCGCCCATGGTGTGATCGAAGAGTTTAATACGGCGAAAAAGGAAATCAACGAAAACCCGGGTTGCGCCGAGCTTTGGAAAACAATTATTTCAAAATACCGTCCGACATTCATCGGCGACTGCCAAAAAGCGATCAAATGGGGCGACGAGTTGGCGAGAAAGCTTCTTTCCACCGGGATGTTTGCCGAAGTCGAAGAGCAAAAAGGCCGCGAAATTATCCGCAAGATAATCGACGGTCTCGCGGACCATGACGCGTCCAAGGCACATGATCGACATTTTTCCGCGAAGAAATGCGCCAAGTTTGGATTGAATGTGACTTATCTTGAAGATGATAAGGAACTTCAGGATGCCGTTCTTTCCGTCCACCACGCGGCTATTTGCCTGGTAGGCAAACCGGACATCATCAAGTTGATTGAAAATCAAAACGGGAAAAATCATATCGTCCGGCTCCAGTATGATTCGAGAACGAAACCGTAAGGAAGCGACCGCCGTCCGGAGACTGTGGATTCCCACATCAAACGCATACCATTTTTACACGCCGACCATTTCCCGTACGGAACCGGCGCAATGAGGCGTTCGTTCGCCCAGGTATTCGCGGATGACCTGTTCCGTGGAGGGAAGAAGATAGACGCCTTCCTCGTTTTTCGGGACGGTGTGCTTGAGACGGACGACGTTGGCGCCGCATGTCCAGGTGTCGTAACGCCCGATATGGTGGCAAAGACAAATCGTGTCGGCGACCGGCAGCGGTTTTCCCTCTTCGGACACGCCGGCCGCGTTGTAGGCGTCCACGTATCGGCAATGTCCTTTCGCATCCATCATGTAACCGAGCGGCACGCATTGCGGTGCGATGTTGGAATTCAGGCAGGGACTTCCGCGAAGCAGGCGGATCGGATAACCTGTCGGGGAAACGCAGGAAACGACCACGTCGGTTTCTTCCGCTTTGAAAAAAGCCTGTTTGGCTTTGTCCGGCAATCCGCTTTCCCGGGTGACGGCAAAGCGTGTCGCAACCTGGACGGCGGCGGCCCCCATTTCCAGAAAAAACAAGACGTCTTCGGCGTCGAAAATACCGCCCGCGGGGATGACGGGAATAGTCAGTCCCTCCATTTCGAGATTATTGACGATGTCCGCCGTGATGTCTTTCAAATCGTGTTCGGCCCAATCCTCGCCGAAACCGAGATGTCCTCCGGCCAAGGGCCCTTCGACGACGATGTAATCCGGGAGTCGGCCCGTTTTGTCGGCCGAGCGCAGGAATATCTTCAGGGCCCGCCAGCTTGAGACCACGATCCCGATTTTCACATCCCGGAATCTCGGATGGTCCGCCATCAATTGCATGGAGTGGCTGTGCAGTCCCGCCGACAGCGAGACGCCGTCCACGCCGGCGTCAAGGCTTGCATTCAAGCGCACTTCGAGGATTTCCCGGGGGGCTCCGACCTGGAGTTTTTCCATGCAGTTGACGAAAACGCCGCCGTTCCCTTTCTTTTTTTCGACGGTGTCGGCAATGTATCGGGTTTGGGCCAGGCGGTACTCGTGCAAGTCGAATTTGGGGATGCGGTCCCGTCCCGGTTCGTCGGATTGGCCCCGTTCGTCGGATTGACATTGTCGATGGTTCCCGGTTTTATTTTTCGTGAACTTCGTCCCGAAATTTTTGTCGCAAACGGCGGGGACCATGGCGTCGGAAAGATGGGCGACACAACCGAGCCGGGCCGCTTCGAGAACCATTTCGGAGGTTGAAACGTCCACCCCCATCCCGCCGATCATCAAGGGATAGTATTCGGAACCGCCGATAACGGCACGGTAATCTTTTGTTTTCAACATGAAATCGGGGGATGATTGTCGTTATGTCGGTCGTGTTTTCCCGCACCACGTCGGAGCAGGCCGTGATGGAGCAACGAGACCAATCACACACGGAAGAAAAAGGCAGGCGGGCGTCACCGAAAGCTATACTGGAAACGCGATGAAAACGAACATCGGGTCACGTCCGCCAGTCGTACTCACTCGCCTCTAACGGCTGTTTGTATAAGGACATAAACGGATCGTTCGAGCGGCAGGCGGTTATGCGCGGGCTTGTGCGCAGGAGGATTGTCAGGCCGTTTGCGGTACAACCGGCTTCGGTGTAAAACGTCTTGAACGCGAGATCGTCTTACGTTATCCGAGCGAGTCGTCTCCTGGCTCCCGACGCCATTGAAAGATGCCGAACCTTCCCCGTCAAGCGTAATCGACGAGTGACCCGAACCTTGAAAAATGCCGGTTACAGTGGCGCGTCCGCAACGGTTTTCCACCGCTTTCCGCTACCCGCTCTTAATGAGTATTCTATAGGGGTCGACGGCGGTTGTCAAGGGCTGTTGTCGACCGCGACCCGCAAAAAAGACGTATGCCGGCATACCGAAGCGGGGTGTGTCACGGTTTTGGTGTCACGGTTTTTGTCGGCGTTATGTCGGCAATGTCCCGACATGTCGGCCGGGAATGCAGCGTATCGCGGTGATCGGGGTCAATCCGGGTCGTTTCATGCCGCATGCGCTCCCGGCTTGCATCAAACGAAAACGGGCGTGTTGCGCCGACGGCGCCGTGTCCATTTGTCCGTGTTTATTTCGAGAGGGCGCTTGCTTCCTGGGCGATGAGCATTTTGGCCGCATCCCGGAGAAAGGCGTGGGCATCCCGTTCACGGCGTCGGGCGAGGCTCGTGTCGAAAGCCAGTCGCAGTTCGATCGACCAGCACCCGGTCGCATCCGGTTCGATATACCAATGGGGTTGAACGGCGACCGACTGATGTACCAATTCGAATCCCCCTTCCGATTGACTGACCGTTTCGATCGGAAAAGCGTAAAAGTTCGTCGGACGCGAGGTCGAAAAAGTAATATCGATGCCGAGCCAGTCGTCCGCCAGGGCGAGCTCCTTTTCGTCGTATCGGTCGAGTACGGTACCGAGATCGCCGTAGCGCCGCCGGGGGGAGTGCGGGGACGACGCATTTTCCGGGCCGTGGAAATAGCGGTTTTCGACACCCCCGGGCATCCCGGCGAAATTCCATTCCGTGGCGAAATGGAGCTTGTATCCCGGGGGCAATCCTTCGAGGCGGTAGGCGATTTCCAGTACGCTGCTTCCGGCGCTGAGGGTAATCGCCTTGTCGATTTTCACCGTTTTTCCGTACGCTTTTCCTTCGCGTGAAAGATAAACCTGTATCCGGCCTTCTTTTTTCCGCACGAGGGCGTCATAACCGCCGTGGACGAAATCGCCATGCTGGGCCGTCTCCCCGTTTCGCACCGCTTCGATATTCGTTTCATAATCGTAGAACAGGTCCACCAGGCTTTTCCGGGGATACGCGTCGTACCGGATACGGCGGTCGAGACCTGCCTGTTTGAAAACGACGCGGTCGTGAATACTGCCGAAACGTTCCTGGTCGCCGCATCCGGCGATCACTTTACGATGGTATGCTTCCGGGCGCCGGGTCAGGCTCGCGAGCAGGTTGTGCGCGATGCTTTTAACGTCCAGTTCGTACATCATGCCGCCCTGGTGGGGCGAAACCAGCAGGTGGAGATGTTCGTTGGCGAGCCGCACTTCGTTACGGCCGTCGAAATTGAAATCCGCCGCCTGCGATTCGACCCAGGCGGTCTCTTTTTCCATGGCTTCGTCCAACGCGTTATCCGCCCGGATCAATTCCGCATAGACCGCATTGCGCAGGTGCGGCAGGTAAACGCCCCCGAAGGCGCCGTGCCAGTAACTGCAATTGCATTGGCCGCGATAAAGAAGTTCTTTCGCCGTTTCGATTTTAGCGCCGCCGAAACCGAGATTGATCATGTTGTGCAAACGTGTGCTGACGGCCATCATCCGGCTGTACATTTCATCGGTTTCGGGATAACGGCGTTTGAAGTTGCGCCAAAATCCGCCGCGGACGAATTTTTTCAGGCCGTGCCAGCCCGGATGCCCGGACATTTCGCTCGCAATCGTTTCAAGTTCCTCCTGGCGTTCCGGCGCCATGACCCAGTCCCCCATCTCGCGGTAACTGCCGTCCGGAATGTAGATTTTATCGATCGGCCGTATCGCGTCGACGACTTCGGACGGGGTACATGTAATCAACCAATCCGCATTATCCGAAAGCGCGTCGAAAAAACGGTGCAGCCAACGCTCATGATAAACATGGTCGAATGTGTCGGGCCAGGAACCGAACTTCTCACCGTCGTCCCCGTGAACGACGACCGCCTGGCGTTCCTGTTCGGCAAACCGGGCGAAATAATCGATAATTTCGGAAATCGTGCCGTATGGCAACAGGTAGCGCAATCGTTCGCTGCCCGGAAACACGGACATGGTTCGACCGTCATCTTCCGTCAGGTAATGCCGGGTCAACCGATTTTCTTCCAACCCGGCCGTCTTAAAATGGCAATCGTCGAGGATCGTATAGTGCATCCCGGCTTCGACCAGATCACGCACATACGATTGTTCCCAAACGCGCTCGGGAATCCATAAGCCCCGTATTTTCGCCCCGAGCCGTTTTTCGAGCCAATGCGAATACAGGCGGATTTGCCCGATCCGGTCCCGGGAAGGCAGCATGGCCAGGATCGGCTCGAAGAACGGTCCACCGATGATCTCAACACGTTGTTGTCGCACCAGTTCCGCCAATCGATCCAGGTATTCGGGATGATGTTCGGCCAGCCATTCGGCGAGGGATCCGCTTGTGTGCAAGGCGATTTTCAACTTCGGGTAATGCTCGAAAACATCCAGGAAGGGTTTATAGCTTTCCCGATATGTTTGTTCGAAAATATGCCCGAAATTACCGATAGGCTGGTGATTATGCAATGCGAAGATAAATCGGATGGGATTGGTCATGTGAAGATGGGCGAAATAGAGGCTATTTCTTTTTTGCAGACACTTGGACGGCGGAACGGAGTGTGGTAGAATTGATACAGAGCAATTATCTTCTAGGATCGTCAAAATAGGGCAATTTCTTGAAAAGCGATCGCCATTATCCGGGCAATATCTGTTGCAAACGGGGCCAAATCGTTCTTTTGTGACACGAATGACACGCTTGAAGGAGGCGGCTGAGGGGAGGGGGGACGCGGGCGGATAAGACGGGCTGTGTTTACCAACGACTCAACCGGCTTTGGTATACACCGTAAACGGCATGATATACTGAACACCATTGAAATTTCCCGAAGCCGGCGATTCGGGAGCCTGTTTTCTCGGAGAGTAAACAGGCGGTTGAGCGGAAAACTCAACCGGCTTCGGTATAATGCTCCCGCGCACAATCCCGCGCATAATCCCTCGCATAACCGCCTGCCGCTCGAACGATCCGTTTATGCCATTATACAAACAGAAGTTAGATGCGCGTGCGTGCGGCCGGCGGACTTGACCAAATGTCCGTTTTCATCGCGTTTCCAGCATATTTCCTCCCTATCCCCTTTTCCTTCTCCTTTCCTCCACGCTTCGTCCCGTTTTCGCGGGGAATCTCCGACGTGAAAAAACGCAACTCCCAGATAGCCGGATTATTGCAGTCGGTTCGCCAACCGATCTATCTTTTGGGCACGGACCGGACGCTGCTTTTTTGCAATCGGGCATTGGAGGAATGGACCGGCTGCGAGGCGGCTCTTCTTCTGGGCACAGTCTTGCGTTACCACACGCCGCTTTCCCGTTTGCGCCGGGAGATCGTCGCCGCATCCCTTTGTCCGCCTCCGGAAATCCTTGAAGGATGTCGCGGGGTCGGCGTCCTGAGCATGGACCAGATCACGTGGACCAGCCGACGCCGTGCGGAATTCCTGCCCCTTTTGCTGGAAAACGACACTTGGGGGACCCTCGTGCTGGTCGCGCCGGACGAATGGCCCGAAACCGGGCAGGAGAACGATTTCCGCGTCGATCATGCGCCGTGGGTCGAACATGTCTCGACCGAACGGTTCGAATCCGCCCGGCTGCATCAATTGCTCTTGACACTTCGCCGCCGGCAGGGGGAACCGTTTCAAACGGACCGCGCCTTGGGTACCTCGCCGACCATGCGGGTACTTCGCCGACGGATCGAAATCGCGACTGAAAAGCCGGTTTCCGTATTGATTCTCGGCGAACCGGGCGTCGGCAAGGAACACGTTGCGAGGGCGATTCACTACGGACATGAGGGCCGGACGCCGGGGGCGCTCATTCCGCTCGATTGCCGCGTTTTGGAAGCCGAATTGATCGTTTCCACCATGCGGGCTTTTCGGAAACGCTATCTTGACGATCCTTCCCCGCGAACGCACTCCCTGCTCCTGACGGATGTCGATCTCCTTCCGCCGCCGGTTCACCCATTCCTTTCCGACTGGATCGGGAGCGCCCCGGCGAATCAGCGCATTCTCGCAACCGCGCCGCCGGCGACTCCGGAATGGGATCAAAACCGGGAACTCTATTGTTTACTCGGAACACTCGTGTTGGAATTACCGCCGCTTCGCGACCGGCGCGAGGATATTCCGCTCCTGGCGCAATTATTTCTCGAAAACGGGAATGCGCAGGACAAAAGGCAATTGTGCGGTTTCACGTCCGAGGCGCTTGATCTGCTCGCGGCATACGATTGGCCCGGCAATCTTGACGAACTGGAGTCGCTCGTCGCGGAAGCCCGGGAACGCCTTGAGTCGGGCCTGGTCGGCGTCGATTCCCTTCCGGAGCGGTTGCTCCATGCCGCCGACGCCGGGGAACACCCGATCGAGGCGGAGGAAATCGTGCCGCTCGAACCTTTTTTGGAAGAAGTCGAACGGGAACTTCTCCGGCGTGCCCTGGCCCGGGCCAAAGGGAATAAAAGCCGTGCCGCCCATCTTTTGGGGGTCACTCGCGCAAAACTCTACCGCCGCCTGGAATGGTTCGGCCTGCTGGAATCCGACGGTTCGGGCGAACCGGACCCCGGGGACCGGTAATCGGGATCGACAAACGGGATCAAACGCTTGGTTCATCGACGAACATAACAGCCGGAAAGAAGGCTGTGGTTGAATTGACAATTGACAATGGATAATTGATAACGAAGAAACGCAATCCAACCGTCGCGACAAGGTATCCGCTTGCGTCCCCCGCTGTTCATTGTCAATTGCCCATTGTCAATTCCGCCCGGCTGTTATTTCGGGACGTTTTCATGCCGTTCACGGTAATGCTTGCACTCAAGCGGCTTCGGTATAAAAATATCCGTGAAAAATTTTCGCGGTTCCCGGCCTGCGTGTTCTGGCGAACGGGACGGAAAGGTGGTAGAATCCGGGAGAACCGATGTGGCTCGGGTGACGCGAACATGCCGGAACGGCGACCGACGAGGTGTGACCACGGAGAAGGATATCCGTGCGAGAGCGTCAAACGGCAATTCCGACGGATGACGCCGTTAAAATGGTCAGGGCCATTCGCGACAAAATGTATGAAGAAACCAAAAACATGACACGAGAAGAAGAAAACGAGCATCACTGGGGAAATCTTGCAGCATACGACGAATTCCGAAAACAGGTCCGTCTCGACCAGCACGAGTTTCCGTTTTTGGCCAAAAAGAATTAGCGGTACTCCGATTGTTTTGACAACGTAATTTCTGCGAACATAAAGGTACCATGCAGCTGCAACACTTACAACTTGGCGGGCTTTGCGAGAGGTCAGCGTTGTTCCTTGCCCATGCCTCGAATGCGGCTTACCGTGACGATCCGAAAACGTATGTCGGTTATGACAGATTTCAGTTCGATGATGTTCTTCCATTCCATTGCCCCTCAAAGGTAACTCACGGTTTTCTGGCCTCGAAAAAGGATGCGATTGTCCTCGCATTCAGGGGGACGGATGATATCATGGATTGGTGTATCAATATTGATTCCAAGCAGATTGAGGACAAAGGAGCCCGGATTCATAAAGGCTTTTTTCATGCCGTGGACAGTGTCTGGGTGACATTAGCAAAAACTTACGGGCAATGATGCAGGAGAGGCCGCGAAAAATCTGGGTGACGGGTCATAGCTTGGGCGGAGCTTTGGCGACGCTGGCAACCAGACGGCTGACGATGGAAGCCGATTACCTCAATGAGGTCGATCCGATTGCAACTTTCACCTTCGGTCAACCCAGAGTCGGCGATACGCAGATGTGTAGACAAATCGGGTCGCCATTTTATCGTTTCGCTTATGTAGCTGACCCTGTAACCTGGGTCCCTTTCTCCGTTCCTGCTTTTGTGGAGTATGCTCACGCCGGAGACTTGAGAATGATTGATAAAAGCAGCACGATTCGTAAAAGTGCGACTGATTGGTTTTTAAGTTACGGAAAATCATTGATTGCTGTTGCGGCGCAAATGACAACAACAAAGTTGGTTGGTCGGGTGTCCCAGCACATCAGATCGCATTACATGGATAATTATATCCAAAGGATCACAACGGCGATCAAAAAAGAGAAGTCCTCATAATGTCCACCCTTCCAGCGAATCAGTCAACATGAAACTCGGTTATGCCCTGCTTGACATCCGAACTCCTTACGAGGTATGCAATGCCGATGCCGAAAATGGTTAAACCGAAAGTGATCCCCGGCTTCGACGTCCTGAAATGGAAGCAGGAGACCCAGGAAAAAATATACCGCGAAACCGAGGGTATGACCCGCGAGGAAGTCCGCGAATACATCCGCAAAGGCGCGGAAGTATTCCGTAACGAACCGGAAGAATTGAAAAAACGACGGTAGCGGCAAAACGTCGTCCCGTCGCCGGCAACGTGTAGCCCACACCCCATCCACCTTCGAACCCTTATTTTCCGTCAAATATCCATGTCCGATATCAGTGCTCTCCAGGAACGGTTCGTCAAGAAGAAAAAAGAGTTCGAGCTCGACAAGCTGTACCAGGTGCTTGTCCGCGAAAAGGGAAGCGACCTGCATTTGAAGGTCGATCAGCCGCCGATCGTCCGGATTCGCGGCGAGTTGCGGAAACTGAACCGGGGACCGATCGACGATGAGGAAATGACCCGGCTGATTTTGCCGACCATGGACGAGCGCAACCGGAAAATCCTCAACGATACCGGCGGCGCCGACTTTTCCCACCAGTGCGAGGTGGACGGCGTCCCGTGGCGTTTCCGTGTCAACGTTCTCCAGCAAATGGGGCATCTGGGCCTCGTCGCGCGGCGCATCAACAATTACATTCCGCCGCTTGAGGGACTGCATATTCCCGATACGTTGTACAATTTATGCAAATTCAGCCAGGGAATGATCCTGCTGGCCGGCGTTACCGGTTCCGGCAAAAGTACGACGATCGCCTCGATGCTCAACTGGATCAACCAGAATTACCGCAAGCATATCCTGACGCTGGAAGACCCGATCGAATTTCTTTTCCAGGACGACAAATGCCTGATCAACCAGCGGGAAATCGGGCAGGACGTCATCAATTTCGAGATCGGCATGAAACACGCCGTTCGTGAAGACCCGGATGTCATGCTCGTCGGTGAAATGCGCGACCGGGAAACGTTCGAGACGGCGATTCACGCCGCGGAAACGGGCCACCTGGTTTTCGGGACGATTCACGCCTCCAGCGCCTCCTCGACGATCGGCCGTATTCTCGACCTTTTCCCCTCCGCGATGCACAAGGCGATTCGCAGCGCGCTGGCCTTCAACATGAAGGGAATCGTCGCCCAAAAACTGCTTCCTTCCTGCATGGAAGGGGTGCAACGGGTTCCGACCTGCGAAATCATGACCTTCAACGCGACGGTTCGCAAGCTCATTCTCGAAGAAAAGGACGAAAAACTTTCCGATGCGATCCGCATCGGGGAACTTGAAGGAATGCAGGATTTTACGATGAGCCTGAAATCGCTCGTCCAAATGAAGAAAATCGATCGGGCGACCGCGTTCGAGGTTGCCCCGAACATCGAATCGCTTAAAATGGCCCTTAAAGGCATCGAGGTCAAGGAGCCGGGCATTTTGTAGTTGAGTGTTATACTGTAAACGGCCTGAAACTGTTCCCGCGCACAATCGTCTGCCGCTCGAACGAAACGTTTATGTCATTGTACAAACATAGGTTAGAGTCAAGTGAGTGCGGCAGCCGGGCTTGACCAAATGTTCGTTTTCACCGCGTTTCCGGTATGTATGTCCTTGCCGGTTGGCGCCGATGTGGGCGCCCGCGGCCGGGTATCGGAACTGAGTTCGACCTTTTTCGTTTTTTTCTTTTTTATCATGTCGCGTTTCACTTCGATTGTTCCGGTCCTGATTGTCCTGAGCCTGATTGCCACGTTGTTTCCCGTATCGGCGAATAGAGTCCTCGCTCAAGCGGGCGGTCTCATGGAAATGAACGCCGTGATGGGCGCCGGCAGTGAAATGGAAGGCCGATCGGCCGGGTCGGCGTCCAAACAGGTCCCGAAGGCGTTGGACGGCGGCCCCATCGGCGACTTGAACCGGGCGAATGCGGCCCGCAACGAGGGAATCGAAAGCGGG
>QMCD01001023.1_pt1 | contig 24632 bp, 13 predicted proteins | sample 1821841 | NCBI WGS metagenome assembly QMCD01 (sample SAMN01991225, study PRJNA193472) | Termite gut metagenome, whole genome shotgun sequencing project. | isolation source: worker | host: Macrotermes natalensis | reverse complement strand
AACCAATCGCTCAAACAACTGCAAAACGGATTTGACAAAGCGATTAATTTTGTGCCTGTCCGCGGAAACTTTACCAGAGGTATTTTTGCTTCGGTTTACACAGAGTGTAATTTGAGTTTGGAAGAAATAAAAGCGCTTTACGAACAATTTTACAAAGATACCGCTTTTACCTTCATTACAGGTGCAAGCCCCGATTTGAAGCAAGTTGTTAATACCAACAAATGCGTCTTATTTTTAGATAAATACGAAAACAAAGTATTTATTGTTTCTATTATCGACAACTTGCTGAAAGGAGCATCCGGACAGGCAGTTCAGAATATGAATCTGATGTTCGGGTTGGATGAAAAGACAGGATTAAATTTGAAAAGTTCGGCGTTTTAAGAAGTATGCTGTTTAATTCTGCCCCAATCTCTACATCTGGCAGCTTGCACAGAATTATTCATATCATATTTTGCCTTCTGGGCTATCGGCAAACAAAATTTTCGGGTAAAATTAAATAACATATTTTTTACAAAGCTGCCCTTTTAATCAAACTTACGTTGCATTACGTTACGCATGAGAGGTGGAAAGTGATAGATTTTCTGTCATTTTCCACCTCTCTCTGCATGCCGTAAACTCTGCTATTCCAAACGAAACAGATTCTGTCAACATTTTTTCCCATCAGGAACAAATTGAAGCAGCGCTTTTGACAATTTCGACCAGGCATATTTCTCTTTTTCAATTTTTGCATTTTCCGAGAAGAGTTTTTCCCGGCGGTTTTCATAAAAATCGACTAAGGCATCGGNNNNAGGGCGTTGGGCGTAACAACGTATCCGACTTTCCCATGCGGAACAATTTCTGCCAATCCGCCGACATTAGTAACCAGCATCGGTTTTTCAAAATAGTAAGCAATTTGAGTTACTCCGCTTTGAGTCGCGGATTTATAGGGCTGCACCACTATATCTGCCGCGCAGAAATAAGCATTTACCTCTGAGTCGGGAATAAAATGCGTACGAAGCTCAACATCGGATTTGATACCCAGTGCGTTGATTTTTTCGAGGTAAAACTGTTCGTTTTCATAAAATTCTCCGGCGACAATCAATTTCAGGTTGTATGCCCGCAAACGTTTATCGGCAAACGCATCAAGCAGTAAATCCAATCCCTTGTAGGCGCGGATAAAACCGAAAAACAGCAGATACCTTTTCTCTTTATCCAGATTCAACTTCAACAACGCCGATTCCCGGCTCATTACCTCGCCGTAATGATCGTAAATCGGATGTGGAGAAAAGTTTTTGGGCTTGTTTTTCCCGTCATATATTGAAATATCTTTCACTACCGACTCCGACAGCGCGACAAACGAATCCATCGCATTCACGAAATAAGGAGGGAAAAGCTTATCCAGCAAATTCGGCTCGTGCGGAATCATATTATGCACCAAGCCCACACATTTTATTTTCTTATCTCTTTTTATAACGCGAGCAATTGTTCCGAAACAGGGCGCCATAAACGACATCCAATAGGCAAAAATAACCACATCCGGTTTTTCGGCACGTATCTTTCGTCCGACCGCCAGCCAATTCAGCGGATTTATGGAATTTATCTCTTCACGAATCGTCAATTCTTCGGGCGGAAGTCCGTCCGAATACTGTGTTTTTCCGGGGAAAAGAAAAGAGGGATACTGCAATGTAAACGTGTATATTACCACATCATTCCCCTGCCGGGGGAAAGCCGTTGGTTGAAGGCGGCAAGCCCGCCTCTGTACGGATAGGCAGTTCCTACAATTGCGATCCTCATTTGAATGTTTTTTCCTGCGTTATGATTTTAGGATATACCTTTCGGGCTAAAAAATAGCTGGCAAGCGCGCCCAGTATATCGGCAAACCAGTCGCCCCATTCGGCAGTGCGATTGAAAAATTGTTCCTGCAATATTTCAATCAATCCGCCGTAAATAACCGGTAATATAATCGCCCAAATAATCATTTTGCGCGAAGAAAAAGCGACCGACTGCCGGTAAAAATCACGACAAATTGCCAATGACAAAAATACGTAAAGAAAAAAATGAACGATTTTATCTGCGCCCTCAAACCTGGGTATTTCATAATTTCCCGGCACTTTGGCAATACTCACGTAAAGAATTAATAATGTTGTAACGCAGGATAAACCGTAAATTCTAAAAAATTTCAACATATTGGGGTGTTTATTTTATTTAACAAATTTGATGTTGCTGTAGTAGTAGAGACGTTGCATGCAACGTCTCTACGGGGAGATGCACGATTTACAAAATCGCCCCGTAAAACAGATTTTGGAACGATCAATCTAACCATTAATCAACCTCTTTCAAGCGTTTCAGCCGTTTTTTTACCCGTTTACGGTGATGATCGGAAGATATGTAGGAATACATTGCCGGAATAATATAAAGCGTTAAAAATGTGGACAATAGCATGCCTCCCGTAACGGCTGTTCCCATAGCGATTCGACCGTTAGCCCCTTCTGCCGAAGCAAAAACAAGAGGCAAAAGTCCCAGAACGGTAGAGATACTGGTCATCAGAATCGGGCGGAAGCGTTGCTGTGCAGCGTACCGGACAGCCTCAAACTTACTCATACCGGCAATCTGCTTTTGGTTGGCAAATTCTACGATCAAAATTCCGTTTTTGGTAACCAGTCCGATAAGCATAATGATACCGATTTGGCTGAAAATATTCAGCGTAAGACCGGAGAAATAGAGCGAAAGCAATGCTCCGGCTATGGCAAACGGCACTGTAAGCATAATAACCAGCGGGTCTTTGAAACTCTCGAACTGAGCTGCCAAAATCAGGAATATGAGAAGAATTGCCAGTAGCAATGCGAATGTCAGGCTGGACGAGCTGTCTCTGTACTCTTTCGATTCGCCGGCAAGGGATGTACGGAAAGTTTCATCCAATACTTTTTCGGCGATACGGTCCATCTCGTCCAATCCCTGTCCGATTGTTTGTCCCGGAGCCAATCCCGCTGAAACAGTTGCCGAAACGAAACGGTTGTAACGGTACAAAGTCGGCGGCGTTACCCCCTCTTCCAGCGAAACAAGGTTGTCTAATTGAATCATTTCGCCGTTGCTGTTCCGCACATAGAGCGAGGTGATATTTTCAGGCTGGTTTCGCCGCTGGCGGTTTATGTCCCCCAGTATCTGATACTGTTTTCCATCTAAGTAAAAATATCCCATCCGCTGTCCGCTGAGGGAATATTGAAGCGTTTCGCCTATATCCCGCGTATTTACACCGAGCAGGTTGGCTTTATCGCGGTTGATATTCACGTACAGTTCCGGAGAGTTGAATTTGAGGTCGGCATCCACCATTGTCAGAACCGGGCTTTGGCTTGCTTCTTCCAGAAAAACCGGCAGGAATTCCCTTAATTTATCCAAATTGGCAGCCTGCAATACATATTGCACAGGCTGCCCCTGCCTTCTGCCGAAAGAAGATTGCTGCCGCACAAATGCGCGTCCGGTCGTAATCTGCGCAAGAGGGGCGGGTAATGAAGCGGCAATTTCCATTTGCGAACGGTTACGGTCTTTTATATCGCGCAGCATAAGACGTATATTTCCCGAATTGGCATTTACGCGCACAATACTACTTAATCGGTCGGGAACCAGCGAATCTACCAAAAGAGCAACATTCGTAAGGTATTTGTCTATATATTCGAATGTAGAACCTTCGGGAACTTTCGTGTCAATCGACAGGAAAGAACGGTCTTCCGTCGGCGCGGTTTCGGAAGGAATGGAGATGAACGTATATATCATTGCAATGACCATAACGGCAATAATGGGAAATGCCAGCCATTTTCTCTTTAAAAAGGCATTGAGAGATTTATTATACGCATTGTTTAATTTTTCAAAAAGAGGCTCGGTTTTACGGTACAGGAAACTTTTCTCCTTTCTCCTTTTCAATATCTTGGTTGCCAGCATCGGCGTAAAAGTAAGAGCTACAAAGGCAGAGATGATTACCGATCCTGAAATAACGATACTGAACTCGACAAACAGCTTTCCGGTCATACCCGACATAAAGATGATAGGCAGGAAAACGGCAACCAGTGTGATCGTAGTCGAAATAACGGCAAAAAATATCTCTGTTGTTCCCTCAATTCCCGCCTTTTCGGGCGTCATTCCGTCTTCAATCTTGGTATAGATATTTTCCGTCACAACAATGGCATCGTCCACTACCAGACCGATAGCCAGTACAATCGCCAGCATCGTGAGCACATTGATAGAGTAGCCGAACAGGTACATGATAAAAAAGCTTCCGATCAGGCAGACCGGAATAACCAGCACTGGAAGCAACGTTACACGCCAGTCGCGCAGGAAGAGGAAAATCACTAACACTACTAAGAGAAAGGCGATATACAGGGTCTCCTGCACTTCATAAATGGAAGCGCGGATAAATCGGGTATTGTCAAAGGCGATTCCAAGCGTAACATCCTCCGGAAGGTCTTTTTGCATCGCCTCCATACGCTTGTAAACTTCATCTGCTATTTCTATCTGATTGGCTCCCGGCTGTGCAATGACGACAACGCTAACCATTGGCACGCCGTTTATTTTGAGGTAGCCTTTCAGGTCTTCGGCACTTAGTTCCGCACGACCGACATCCCTGAAACGGACAATATGATCTCCTTCCTTTTTGATGATAATATCGTCAAACTGCTCCGGCGAGTTCATATATCCCCTGACCCGTATGGCAAGCTGGGTTGCGTCGCCTTCCAGGGTTCCCGAAGGGAGTTCGAGGTTTTCGCGGTCAATGGCGTTCTTCACATCTATCGGCGTTACGCCCGTTCCCGCCATTTTGAGCGGGTCGAGCCACAGGCGCATGGCATATCGTTTTTCTCCCCAAACCTCAGCGCCACTCACATCTGTGATTGACTGCAGGCGTTCCTTTACCGTGAGGGAAGCTATTTCGCTCACTTCCAGCAATGAACGCTTCCCGCTCTGGACGGTTATCTGCATAATAGGCGCAGCGTCCGCGTCCTGTTTGGAAACAATGGGAGGGTCGCAATCCCGCGGCAGGTAACGCTGTGCACGGGATACCTTGTCGCGCACGTCATTGGCGGCAGTTTCCAGGTTTACGTCCAACTCAAATTCGACCGTAATTACACTGCGTCCCTGCTGGCTGCGGCTTGAGAGCGAACGGATACCGGCAATACCGTTTATCTGCTGTTCCAGCGGCTCTGTTATCTGATTTTCAATTACGTCCGAATTGGCTCCCGTATAAGTAGTGTTTACGGTAATAATTGGAGTATCTACATTTGGAAATTCCCTTACTCCAAGATAGACATAACCGATTGCTCCAAAGACAAGAATAATAATTGTCGCTACTGTGGAGAGTACGGGTCGTTTTATACTTAATTCTGCTATATTCATTTTGTTTTTATTTTAAGTAAACAAAACGGAGAAAGGGAAATAAATAAAAAGATCATTATTCGTTGGATTCTCGTTTGCTCGTCAACTTGTTTACTCGTTTATGAATTGTTTACCGACTCAAAATGACCGGCATACCTGTGCGCAGTTGCAGCATACCGGAAGTCAGTAAAGTATCTCCCACTTGCAATCCTCTTATTATCTGCACTCTGGCATCTGTCCGCAAGCCGGCAATTACTTCTACCGGTTCGGCTTTTCCCGACTTGTAAAGGAAGACGCGGTCTTTTCCCAACTCAGGAACAAGAGACTGGGAAGGAATGGCGATTGCATTGGAAATTTCACTTAGCGAAATCTCGACTGAGACAAATGCGCCCGGTACCCATTCTCCTTTTGTATTCGGAAAAACGGCGCGGACATTGCGGGTGCGTGTTTCCTGATTGATTGTGGCATCCAGGGCATAGACGATAGCTTGGGTTGAAACCGGATTTGCATCCGTCCGGAACTCAATGGATGTCCCTTTTTGAATTTGAAAGGCATACCGTTCGGGAATTGAGAAATTAATTTTCATCGGAGAAACTCTCGCCAGGCGAGCAATAATAGTCGCAGTCGATACGAAACTGCCTTCGCTTACATTACGTAGCCCGATATATCCGTCGAAGGGCGCTTTCAATTCGGTTTGTGCAATCTGCGCTTTTATCAGCTCGATTTCCGCGCGAAGCTGGTCTAACTCGGAATTAACCTGCTCAAAAGCTTCCTGGCTCACCGCGTCTTTCTCCAACAGTGTTTTTTGCCTGAAAACCCTGTTCTCAGCCAGTGGAAGCTGCGCCATAAGCTGTTTCAACTGTGCCTGCAACGGGAGGTCGTTTATCTTTGCCAGCAAATCGCCCTGTTTGACCATAGAGCCTTCCTTGAAGTAAATACCGATTAATTTACCCGACGATTCAAAGGTGAGATCCACCTCCTCGTCCGGCAACAGGCTACCTACTACGTTAATCCTTTCGCTAAGGGATTTGTGACCAATTACCTCAAAAGTTACATTCAACGGTTTTCGTTGCGTAGAAGCTGCAACATCGGGAGTTTGCGTATCAGCGCTATCTGCGCTCCAGTAATCTTTCAGTTTCGGATAGGCAATCACTATCACTAACAATATCAGTAGAATAGCTATCCATTTTGTTTTAAAAAAAGAGAAGTTCATCTTTCTATTATAAATTTTTTCCAAATGTATGAAAAAGCCACTATTAAAATGTTAACAGGATATTTAAAAAATCAAAAACACCACAATTAAAACAGGTTAAAAATTGACTTACCTGTCCAACGTGTCAAAATAGCCTAAATTGTTAACCGACAACAAAAAAAATGTTTCGTCAAATTTTGGAAAAGAATAAAGAATCTTTTATTTTTGTATTTTATATGCAGAATAAACAAAAAGCAAAATACAATGCAAAAATTTACAAAAATAAAATCAAGAATCGTTACAAGTATCTGTTCATTACTGCTCTTTTCAGCAAGTTTGAGCGGGCAAGGTACAGGATGTGGCGCTCCTTGCGAAACACCTTGGGGAGATAACAGTGACGTAACCCATTTTTGTACGGACGGGATTGAACCATACGAAGCCGGAACGGAAAACAAACTACCTATTCCATATTTCATTCCGAAAGATCCGCTAAGAGGATTGGGATGTTTGGATGAAGCTACATCAAGATACGTTCCCGCCTGGTTTATTTTTAAAGTAGGAAAAGTCAAGAACCCTAAAATGCTTGATGCAATCACGCCTGCATGTGTTACTGGCGCAGATCCGAGATTTTGTGCCGATTTATCCATACGCATGGAGCATTCCTTAAAAGAAGATATTGATTTCGTTTGTTGGGGTCCTTTTGAAGGAGACACTAAGGATGAAGTATTAAATAAGATTTATGCAGGACTACCGGAAACGCTTCCTCCTATGAAGAGGGAGAGCGACGGACAGCGTTGCAGCGCCGACCAGCTCGCTCCGCACGAACAATGTGTTATCAGAGATGCAAAGGAAGGCGAATGGTATCTTTTACTCATTACCAACTACTCGATGAAACCGGGGTTGATTTCTTTTAAAGAAGAAAGAGGAGATGCCGAAATTTCATGTCCTACGCCTACCGGTATCGGAATGGATCCACAGCCGGTTTGTGAATACGAAGAAGAATTTAGCCTAAGACCGGTATTCGCAGAAGGAGAAGAACCGGAACCGGGCAAAATGAAATACGAATGGGAAGCTCCAGCCGGAGTTACACTTACGGCAACACAAAAGACAGCCGAGAAACTCACTCTTAAAAGAGAGGATGCTCCGAATAAAACGTTGCTTGATTATGCCGGTAAGTATTGGCTCACGATGACTTATGAAAGCAATCCGCCAAAAAAATACCCCAGAGATGTATTCATTGGTCGTAAATATGTAGACCCAACGGATACGGCAATTGTTAAAGAGACGAATTTACCGTATAAATTTGAAGGGAAAGACTTTACAGCAACAGGTGTTTATACAGTAGCTTTGAAAACAGTAGAGGTGCAAGATGAAGATGGAAACGAAATAGGAGGCTGTGACAGTATCAGAACGCTTTATTTAACCGTTTTAAAAACAGTTTACGGCAGTGACGGAGAGACAATTTGCGCAAGCCAACTACCGTGGGAAAATCCATTGTCGGGGACAATATTTACCGCCGCCGGAACCGAAAATATTAATCTCACCGCATCAAACGGCGCCGACAGTATTTTGACATTTACATTGAAAGTAATTACCGATAAACCTTCTGTTACGGGATTAACTTCTTCGCAAGACGGTATTTGTGAAGAAGAGGGAAAAACGATCGACTTAAATGCAACCACGAGTCCGTCCGGCGCAACAATAAAATGGTTTGAAAACGGCAATCCTATCCCCGGCAGTAATGACCAGAAAAATATTACCGTTACGCCCCTTTTTACGGGAACGAGCGGTTATAGTTCCGAGAACACTTATAAGGTTGTTGTTGAATTCTGTAACCTCAAAGACGAAAAACAGATCAAAGTCGCTGTCGATAAGCCGCTGACCGGAAAAATTACCGGCGACAGCATGCTCTGTAAAGGCGGAACAACCTTAAATGCAAGCTCTTTCGAAGCAAGCACTTATAGCTGGACAATAGAGGGCAGTCCTGTCGTATTGGGAACTGCATCTACTTTTTCCGTACCTGCAGTTATTGCTACGACAGAGCCAATAGTTACAACATATAAAGTAGTAATGACACGCGGAAAATGTACGGCAGAAAGATTATTCACGGTAACAGTTACCACCGTGCCGAGAATTTTGCGCATTGACTCAATCGGATATCTTGATCGTAAAATCGTTGTAAATGAAAATTATGGAACGCCGCCATTCAAATTTGGCGTAGACGGACAACTCAGCGATTTTCCTGAAAAATTCAATTTACACTTGGGCAATCATACATTCTTTGTTGAAGATGCGTTGAATTGCAAATCGAAAGACTCAATGCACGTTATTAAAGCGCGTCAACCGATATTCCCATCATTCTTCTCTCCGAATGGAGATGGCATCCATGATACGTGGGAAATCGAGAATTTGAGTGAATATTATCCAAATGCCATCGTTGAAATATTCGATCGTTCGGGTCGACTTGTGGCAAAATACCGAGGAGCGGATATTGGCTGGGACGGTACTTCCAACGGCGAATCAATGCCTTCGACCGATTATTGGTACTCGGTTGACGAGGAAGGACTGGACAGGGTGTTTGTAGGACACTTTACGCTGAGGAGACGGTAAGCCAGCCAGTCGAAAAAAAGATGAAAGGGACGAAAAGGGGAAAAGAAAACACCTCTTTCCGTCCCTTTTGTTCTTTTCTCCCGTTCGCGCGTTTTTTACAACGAAAAGATTATTTCCATAACGAAATAATCGCTATTTTTGTGTAAACAATAAAACGAAATTTTATGGATTCATCAATGATAGAGATATATTGTAAGAACAATGGCGCACGTAAACAATATCCAGCCGGTACGAGCTTGCTGGATATATACAAAGACTTGGGGTTACAATTAAAATATGGGGTAATTGCGGCGAGGGCAAACCATAAGATGAAAGACTTGAAATTCCGGATATATAAACCCAAAACGATCGAATTTGTCGGGATAAATATCCCTTCGGGGATGCGGACTTATATGCGTTCGCTCAGTTTTGTGCTATACGAAGCTATACGCGAGCTGTATCCCGAAACCTCGTTGCGCATCGAACATCCGATTTCCAAAGGATACTACTGCAGGATTCTCGACTTGAACCGCAAACTGACGGAAGACGACGTTCAAGCAATAAAGGAAAAAATGAGCCTGACTATTTTGCAGGACATTCCTTTTGAGATGGAAGTGCTTTCTATTAATAAAGCTATTGAGATTTTTGAAAAGTCGGGTGCAAAAGATAAGGTGAACCTCCTGAAAAGTTTGGGTTCCATGTACACCCGCGTCTATAGATTGCGGGGCTTATACGATTATTACTACGGCTCATTAGCTCCGTCGACCGGATATTTGAGGGTATTTGACCTGCAACTGTATTATGACGGTCTATTACTGCGAGTACCGAACAGGCAAAATCCGATAAAAGTAGAAGACTTTATTGCCCAGGAAAAACTGTTTGATACCTTCAACGAAAATACGGAATGGAACCGTATTATGGGACTGCGAAACGTGGGAGATTTGAATTTGGCCCTTAAAAAAGGGCGCAATGCTTCTATGTTTATCAAAGTAGCGGAGGCGTTGCAAGAGAAAAAAATTTCCCAGATTGCCGACCAGATCCACAACAACAAGGATGTGCGGGTCATCCTGGTTTCCGGCCCCTCTTCTTCCGGGAAAACCACTTTCAGCAAACGGTTGTGCATCCAGTTAGCCGTAAACGGACAGCTACCGATTGCCCTTTCGCTCGACGATTATTTCTTGCCAAGGGAAAAAACGCCAAGAGATGAAAAGGGAGATTATGACTTTGAGTCTTTGAAGGCGTTGGATTTGGAACTTTTCAACAGTGACTTATCTAAATTGCTTGCCGGCGAGGAAGTTGAAATACCGTCTTTTAATTTTGAAACCGGCCAGCGCGAATACCGTGGGAAAAAGATACAGTTGAAAAGTTACAATATGCTGGTGCTGGAAGGAATTCATGCGCTTAATCCCGATTTGGCGAAAATTCCGGACGAACAAAAATTTAGAATTTATGTATCGGCTCTGACTACAATTTCGCTGGATGATCACAATTGGATACCGACAGCCGACAACCGGTTGTTGAGACGTATCATACGTGATTTCAAATACCGCGGATATTCGGCGGAAGACACGATTGCACGTTGGGACAGCGTACAGAAAGGCGAAGCAAAATGGATATTTCCTTATCAGGAAAACGCAGATATAATGTTCAACTCCGCCCTGATTTTTGAATTTGCCGTAATCAAAAAATACGTAGAGCCGATTCTGCTGGATGTTCCGCAAGATTGCGAAGAATTTTCGGAAGCGCATCGCCTACTGAAATTTCTCCGTTATTTTTCTGCTATTCAGGATAACGATGTTCCAACCACCTCTCTTTTACGGGAGTTTTTCGGGGGTAGTAGCTTCATTTATTAATACGAAATTTTACATTTACAAAACGCAGTTAAAAACTTCGCGAACTTCGCGTCTTGACGTTTAAAATTTACACGCTTGCGCTTTTTGTATAAACGCCAAGACGCGAAGTTCGCAAAGTAACAGTGGAGTGTGAGTCAATCTGTGAACGAAAAACGCGAAGACCTCAAAAAAACAAATAAAATTGTAAACTGCGATTTATGGATTCAAACAAGCTCATATACAAACAATTTTGCGAAGAACATCCCCAAATTCCGCTATTCTCACAACACTGGTGGATGGAGGCGGTTTGTGCGGGTAAAAAATGGGACGTCCTGTTTGTGCGGGATGCAAGCGGGAAGATTATCGCAAGTATGCCCTTTTTTATCAAAAAAAAATGGGGATTGCAATACATTCTCCAACCAATGCTGGCGCAAACAAACGGTATTTGGATCGACTATCCGGCAAAGCAAACCGAAAACGAACGACTGAGTTACGAGAAAAAAATTTGCAACGAAATCATTTCACAGTTAGACAAGTTAAAATTAGCGTTTTTCCTGCAACATTTTCATTTTTCATTTACCAACTGGCTGCCGTTCTACTGGCAAGGTTTTTCTCAAACTACCCGTTACACCTACCGCATTCCGGATATTTCTGACTTAGACCGGGTTTTTGCCGGTTTTTCAGCCTCCAACAAAAGGCATATCCGGAAAGCGGAAAAAGAACTGGAAGTCTCTTTCGAACTCTCTCCGGAAGCATTTTATAAATATAAGACACATTCCCTGTTGCCCAAGGGGAAGAAAAACGAATGCCCGGAAATATTATTTCACACCTGTTATAAGGCGGCTATTTCCCGAAACCAGGGAATGATTATTGCCGTAAAAGACCGTGCCGGAAATTTTCATGCAGGTGCATTTATTGTATGGGATAGACTGTCTGCGTATTACATGATTCCGTTTACAACTCCTGAATTTCGTTCGTCTGGAGCCTCCTCGCTGGTGGTTTGGGAAGCATTAAAATTCCTTTCAGAAAAAACAAAATCATTTGATTTTGAAGGAAGTATGATAGAGAACGTAGAAAATGCTTACCGCCGGTTCGGTTCAATTCAGACTCCCTATTTATTAATATGGCGAAACGGTTTAAAATTGATTAATTGGATTGCCCGTTTTTGAAAAAAATGCTTATCTTTGCAGCTTGTTTGGTATTTCAATGCTCTTTTACATTTGACTGACAATAGGGAACTTAATAATTTAAGAAGAAAGTATATAATGAAAAGAATTTATAAAAATGTAGCATTCATTTTGGTAATGCTGTTTAGTACGGTTTCTCTCTCCGGACAGAATCTACCTCTTATTTTTCAATTAACCAATCCGGATAATGCTCCGCTCTCTTCCGTAGAGATCAAAATAATCCCGCAGGGCGAAGAAAGCGATACCACATTAATTACCGATGAATTGGGACGAATTGTGATCAGCTCATTTTCTCCGGGCGATTATAATTACGAAGTCAATTACGGCGACTACTCCATTGGCAGCTTTTCCGTTGCGCCGGGTAGCCCTTACGCTTGGATCAACTTGGATTTTCGCAAGGCAACAATCACATTGCAGGACGACGGGGGAAATCCGTTGACCGACGAAGATGTCAGCATGTATAAAGTGTTGCCGGACGGTTCCGATTCGCTTATTTCAATCAAAAAGACCGGCACGGACGGTGCGGCAGAATTCATCCTTATCGACAAGGAAAAGTACAGTTATGTGGCTCTTCTGCAAAAGGAAACGTTTACGATGAATGGCGAATTAAGCAAAAATGTCAGTGCGCAAAGCGCTCACGCCATGGTTTCAACTTACTTCGGCTTTAAAGTAGACGGAGAAATTGTAAATGTGGCTGCCAAAGACATTTTCGTGTATCGAAAAAGTACAACAGGAACGTATACGATTCCTCATGGGGATTCACCTGCAAAAGCTGGCCCTTATAATGCTGATTACAACCTTTTTGACAGCCCGGTATCATGTAAGCCCGGCACTGAATATCAGGCAAGAGTTTCGACAAGCAAGTACGGTGCATTGACGGCTGATTTTTCCCCCTATTTTAATCCGGCAATGAGCGACACGGTCTATTTCAACATAAAGACAAATCCGGGACAGGGCACAGGCGACGGTGGAGATGATGGTGGCGACGGCGGTGACAGCGGTGATGGGGAAGACAATATTATATTGACCATAAAAACAGTATGGAAAGATACGGAAGAACCGAATCCATACATGCCGTTTATAGTAAACTACTTTGGATATCAAACTAATGAAAATGCGGAGGGTACGGTATCAATACAACGAAACGTTCCTTTTTCGGTTGGAACGGTATTGGGTTTTGAACCCGAATTTTTTACAGCCACACAAGACACGACTATAATACTTTATTATGATTACGGTAATCCTGGTCCTAATGATGATTTTTACCGTGTAAAATTTGTTTTCCGCTTGGATGGAGAAAGAGTATTCCCCTCCTATATAGGAAATTTTTGCATAAATTCGCCTTACAGTGGAAAGACGTATTTGGACTATAATACCGAAATGCTTATTTCACAAGGCAGTTACACCTACTCTTTTTCGATAAATGAATTTAATTACAATGGCAAAATGCAAGGGGATTTCGAAATTCCTGAAACGACCAGTCCCAAAGACACCACCTTTTATATTGACATCGAAAAGAAAAAAAAGGTAAAATTTGTCGTCTTAGACTACAACGACTTTCCATTGCCTTTCTATAGTGCCGAAATTTTCAAATACAAAAATGACACGTTGCTATCAAATACAGATTTTGATTTGTCAACCCATTCCGGATTCAAGACCGACCAAAACGGTACTTTTACCGACTATTTATTAAACGGCGATTATCAAATTGCTGCGTTAGACTCGCTTTTTAACTTTTCCATTCAATCGGATACAACCATTGTTCTGCAACGTAATACCGCAATGAAAAATGTCTATTTCAGATTCTTGCTTGACGGGAAAGAGGTTTTTCCGAAGGTAACGCAAATCGACCTGTCGTATCCTGATAAAACCAATTCGTTCTACATTTTATCTACTTTCAAACAGGACGAAGAGGGAGTAGAGTACAGTTCTTTTGATCAGCCTGCCAAGTGTCTGCCCGGAGAGTATGAGTATAGCTTTCAGCTGACGGATATGGGTTTCAACGGACGAAAGTACGGCACTTTCCAAGCCGCATTGTCGGCACAGCCGGATACTATTATTTTTATCGTCCTGCCGATCAAGCCGGAGGTGGAAATTACAGTACTTGACAAAAACCTTGTGCCGATCAGAAACGTGTACGGAACTATCTATAAATACAACGAAGACGGCACATTAAATCCTGATCCATTTTACGATGATTTTAAGCACGATATGTTAAAAACAGGCGATGACGGAGTTATCTGGGATAAACTGTTGCCGGGAAAATACCGCTACGTCATGGAAGACATCGTACAGCGCGATTTTGTGGTGGGCGAATATGACATTAAGTTTCAAGTTATAACCGGAGTGGATTATTATACAACTACCTTTTTTGTAAAAGATACGAATGGTAATCCGATTACAAATACGCTGCTGGAAATCAGGCAGGGAGAAAATTTCTATGGTTCTAACCTGACCGATGAAAACGGTATGATGAAGCTTGAAAACGAATCGGGAACTTATACCTACCACCTGGATTACGGGAACACGGAAGACGGCGTGTATCAAATTGTCAAATCGGATACCACCATCCATATCGTTGTCGAAGAATTGGTTAATACCGAATCTATTGCCATCAAAGGATGCCAATGTCTGCAATACGGAGAATCAATCCAGTTTTTCCCCGAAATTGCACCCGAAAATGCAACCTACACAGAAGTTAACTGGAGCGTTGATAATCAATTATATGCCAACATATCACCCAAAGGTATCTTGACGGCAAACGAAGTGGGATTGCCGGGAACCGTGATTGTTACGGCAACAGCGAAAGACAATTCCGATGTTTTCAGTACAAAAGAGGTAACAATCAAGCAAAACTGTAACGATGCGAAAATAGCTCTTTCTATCGGAAAACCCGGCGTACAGGATACTACCGTTGCTGGTGGAACACTCTCGCTGATACTGGGTGAAACGGACGGTAAAACGGAAAATCCGGTTACTTGGTTCGTTTATCAATATTCTGCGGACGAAACAACCTGGCAAAATATAAATTCCGATCCGGTTCAGGAAACATCTTTTTCGATAGACTCTAAAGAGTATAATTCGGTTGATACGGTCTATTTCCGTGCGATTGCGGCTGAAAGCGAAGAGTTAGCCCGTGCAATTTCCGAAACGGAAGAGTCTGAAGACATGTGTGTCTCCTACGCCATTTCAACGACCGTAAAATGCCAGGTAGTCGATATTTTCCAGAATTGGACTGACTCCGTCTGTTCAAGCAATGCCGAGGTAACGCTCAATCTGTCGAAAGAATCGCTCGCAATTATTGAGCAAGCCGGAACAATCGTTGAATGGTATAAAAAAACGGATGAGACAGCCGGCTTCGTAAAGGTGAACGTTCCGCAGGAAGAGCTATTCAATCCGTCGTTCACATTGACAGGAAAAACCACATTCAAAGTACGGATCATGAACGAAACGGAAAATTTTGCAGCCGAATTTGAACAGACAATTAACTACATTTCCGTATCCGGTTTCAAAATAAAGGCAAACGAAACGGTTGTCTGCGAAGGCGCTCCGGTCGAACTTTCCATAAACAGCACCGATTATCCCGCAGGTTCATACAAATGGTTTGACGGAAGCGAACAGCCGGCTATTTCTGTTTCGGCAGAACAAAAGGAATATTGGGCGGTGCTGAATGCCTGTCCGAAGGATACGGCGAAAATATCGCTCACGATAGACGATTCGTTGAAAGTTTCATTGAAAGCCGATAAAGAGTTGATTTGCAACACAGAAACAGATAAAATCGAACTTCGCGCCGAAATTACGCAAGGCGAAGCAAGTACATTTACATGGTCGCCGAGTATTTCGAATGCGACTTCGTCGGTTTCTGTCCTGCCGGTCAAAACCACCCAATACAAAGTAACGGTCAAAACAGCGTTGGATAAATGTCCGGCAGCGACCGATTCGGTAACAATTGTGGTGGAACCGGGAATTGAATTAAACTTATCCGTCAGCGAAAACACAATTTGTCAGGACGGAACGCAACAAGTAACCTTGACGGCAAACGCGCAAAACGGAACGCCTGCTGAATATGTATGGTGGGACGGAACAAGCACTTCCGAACCAACACGAACAATCACTCCAACCGAAAACGCCGTCTATTCTGTACAGGCAAAAGGCGCAGCGTGTCCGCTTTCCGAATCGGTAAATGCCAGCGTAAAAGTAGATACTCCGCTGGAATTTTCGCTGACTGCCGACAAAACGCTGACTTGCGAAACGGAAATCGAACCGATCACACTTTCGGCAAAGATCACCAAAGGCGAGGCGGGAGCATTTTCCTGGTCACCGGGCATTCCGGACAAAACTGCGTCCGTTTCCGTCCTGCCGGACAAAACAACGCAATACAAAGTGTTGATCAAAACCGCATTGAACAAATGTCCGGCGGTAGAAGATTCAATCACAATCGCAGTAGAACAGGTAATCGAATTGACGCTTGCTGCCGACAACTACGATATTTGCCAAGACAGTACGCAATATATCACACTTTCGGCTGACGTTCAACACGGAGAGCCGGCAGCATATATCTGGTGGGACGGGGTAAGCACTTCCGAACCGGCACGAACCATCATCCCAACCGAAAATGCCGTTTATTCCGTGCAAGCAAAAGGAACCGCTTGTCCACTCTCAGAGATTGTATTTACCGAGGAAATAAAAGTGGCAATGCAAACACCGGTAAATCTTTCGGCAGAAACTGCGGTGATCAATTTCGGCGAAGCCACCCGGTTGGAAGCGATGACCGACTATGCGATAACCGGCCCTTACCGTTGGTACATGATTGAAGATGACTCCGAAACACTGTTGGACGAAACGGACGAACCGCTATTTGAGCACTTCCCTTCCAATGCGACTACTTACTTGGTAAAAGCGGAAAACGGCGCGTGTCCAATTACGGCAAGTCTTCAACTGAGCATTAAATTAGTCGACAAGGCGGAGATTCCGACTGCATTCACGCCTTACGACAAAGATGGATTGAACGACGATTTTATGCCGGGATACAGGGTGTTTATTTATGACCGCTACGGCAATTTGATTTGCCAATCCGAAAACGGATGGGACGGAACGTATCGCGGAAAAACAGCCGATGCCGGCGTGTATATTTATGCCGTTACCATGAAAGACGGCAGGATAGAGAAAGGTACAATTGAAGTTATCAGATTAAAATAAAAGGTAAAAAAATGAGAAAATTAATATGGGTATGTCTATTATTTCCCTTTTTCGGAGTTGAGGCACAGAATAACATTCGAGTAAATGCTGACCCTGAAGCGGCGCGGTACTATTTTGTCTTGAATAACGAAGGGCTTTCCCCGTATCGCGATGGAAGGGTAGCTTTTTTCAAAAACGGAAAGGCATATACGGCAGTGTTGAACGAGAAGTTGGAGAAAACCGACATCAAACCGGCTCCGGAATTGAACGGATTGGGCGTAGAGGGACGTTTCACTTACGACCCTTCACAAAATAAAATTTACTTTTCCAAAAGCGGCGAACTCTATTCTTCGGTAATAACTTATGGCTCTTCAAATAGTAAGCTTTACAACCCAAGAAGCGGCGGATACCATTTTGCGGTTCAGAGAAACAGTCACCGGGATACACAGAAATCTGTTGAATTTACCCGCGTCAAGTCGGAAAGAGAAACTTTACACGGCTCTTCAATCGCATACGCTGGGTGGAGATACAAACCGGGAAATATAAAAATTGAGGGACAACGCCTCTCCAACCCGGTGTTGTCGTCTGACGGAAAAACGCTCTATTATGCGGGAGAATTGCCCGAAACAATTGGCGGATTGGATATTTGGTATTCAACGCTGGAAAAAGACGGAACATGGTCTATGCCGGTAAATTTGGGAGAAAATGTAAATACGGCGCAGGATGAGAATTTTCCGTTCATAGTGGGAGACACTTCCATTTTTTTCGTTTCGGCTGATCCGCTAACATTATTGGCTGATGGTGAAAATCAGACAAACAACAAACAAAATATATTTTTTGCCCCGCTTAATGCAGAGCAAAAGACTCCATTGATAGCAAGCCGTTTGATACCTGTCGAAATGTATGGATACGGGTTAGAAACAGAGAAGCTGAATAACGAACAACCGTTGGATAAACAGTCTCCGGTGTTGGCAAACGGAAACGATTCTACCCATAAGATAACAGAAGAGGAAAAACCGGAAACAAAATCCGAATTGGCTACTGAACTTGCCGACTTAAACGAGGCATCATCCAAGATTTACATCAAAGACCCGAAAACCTGCATATTCCTTTTTGACTACGATAACGACCAAATGATTAGTACTTACCAAGAAGAAATTGATATTTTATTGAAATTTCTCGACCATTATAAGAACAGTAAATACCTCATCATAGGATATACCGACGAGCGCGGTTCCGAAGCATACAACCAAGTTCTTTCTGAAAAACGGGCTAAAAAATTGTACCAAATCCTCTTGGGAAAAGGCATTTCAAAGGAAAAAATGAATTATATGGGAAAAGGTGAGGCCGACCCGGTTGTCAAAGATGCACAGACCGAAGACGAGCATCAGCAAAATCGCAGGGTGGAAATTAGGATAGAGGATTGAGGTTTTAAACATTAACAAAAAACAGACAGAAAATGAAAAAGAGACTCATCATATTATTCTTTTCTTTGGCGTATTGCTTAGCAAGTTTCGCCCAGCAGGATTTGTTGCTTTCCCAACAGTTCTTCTCCCGCATCAACAAAAATCCGGCAGGAACGGGAAACAATGAGGAGATTGACCTTTTCCTCTTGGGCAGAATGCAATGGATTGGGGTGGACAATGCGCCCCGCACCGCCTTACTGAATGCAACGACTTATTTCGAGAAATTGAAATCGGGTGTGGGACTTTCGCTCTCTTACGATAAAATCGGTGTAGGACACAGCACAACAAATGCCAAAGCCGTATATGCCTATCAGATTGATATTAACGAGCATTACGTTCTCTCAATGGGGATTTCGGCAGGAGCTAATTTCGGCTATTTCGACCCGTTTGCGAATGAATTGAGAGATAAGGACGAATTTGGAAACAGTACTTTCCCACAGGAAAAAGAGACAAAAATTACCCCCGATTTTGATCTCGGATTTGAGCTGACTTCCTTGCATTGGATGTTCGGTCTTTCTTCTACGCACTTAACCAATAATACCTCTACCACCTTTGAGTCGGGGCGGCATTATTACGCTTACGCGCGGGGATTCTTCCCGTTGTCCGACCGTTGGGACATTGCCCCTGCGCTCGTTTACATGCACCATAACAAGACCAATGTAATGGAATTGAGCGCAATGGGATTCTACGACCGCTTGATTTGGGGCGGCGTTACGTGGAGACCCGACTTATACCGGGCTGCCAACCCGTCAATGATGGTTTTCACGCTCGGACTCGAATGGGATAAATACCGCTTCGGATATTCCTACGATTTGAATCTCGGCAGCCGCAACCATTTACCGTCCAATACACACGAAATATTGCTTTCGGTACGGTTTGGGAAAAAATAATACGCTTATCCGCCGTATTACCACTAATAAAAAATAATACGATGGCAGTTCCAAAAGAAAGTTATCCGTAAATTACACGAATTATCACGAATTGTATAATTACAAAAAATCGTAAACAACAGATTATTAACATGTAAATTATACAATTCGTGATAATTCGTGTAATTTGTGGACTTTTCGCATAATATTTATTAGCTTTGACGCTCGTAAATAAAATATAAAATGGCAAAGATAGCAGAAACCCCCTTGATGAAACAGTACCTTGAAATAAAAGGAAAGCACCCCGACGCCATCCTGCTGTTTCGCGTAGGCGATTTTTATGAAACATTTTCGGACGACGCCATTAAGGCATCCGAAATTCTTGGAATCACACTGACTAAAAGGGCAAACGGCTCTGCAAGTTCCGTAGAGCTGGCAGGATTTCCGCACCATGCGCTGGATACTTATTTGCCTAAATTAGTCAGAGCCGGACAACGTGTGGCTATTTGCGACCAATTAGAAGATCCTAAACTGACAAAAAAACTGGTAAAAAGGGGCATAACCGAATTAGTTACCCCCGGTGTTTCAATCAACGACAACATACTTAATCACAAGGAAAATAATTTTCTCGCCGCCGTTCATCTCACAAAAAAGGGAGCCGGAGTTGCCTTTTTGGACATTTCCACCGGAGAATTTTTGACGGCGGAAGGCAATTTTGAATATATCGACAAGCTGTTAAACAGTATGTCGCCAAAGGAAGTGCTGTTTGAACGGAGCAAACGCGCCATTTTTGAAGAACGTTTCGGTTCTAAATATTTCACCTTCGAGCTGGATGACTGGGTTTTTACTCCCGAAGCCGCCAACGACCGCTTGCTGAAGCATTTTGAGACAAAAAACCTCAAAGGATTCGGAGTTCAGAATCTGGAAATGGGAATCATTGCCTCCGGGGCAATTCTCCATTATATGGATTTAACGCAACACCTGCAAATAGGGCACGTAACCCACCTTTCCCGCATAGAAGAGGATCGCTATGTGTGGTTAGACCGTTTTACGATACGCAACCTCGAACTCTACGGCACGATACATGAAGGCGGGAAAACGCTTGCCGATATATTGGATAAAACCATTTCTCCAATGGGTTCGCGCCTGTTGAAACGCTGGATTGCCTTCCCGTTGAAAGATGTGAAGCCGATCAACGAGCGGCTGGATATTGTCGAGAATTTTTACAAAGACCCGGAACTGAAGCGGATTTTAAATGAAAATTTGACCACAATCGGGGATTTGGAGCGGATTATATCCAAAGTTGCCGTAGGCAGGGTAACTCCGCGCGAAGTCGTTCAGCTGAAAGTGGCATTATCATCTATCCTGCCGGTGAAAGCGGCTTGCCAAAACAGTGAAAACAACGGACTTCAACGGATTGGCGAACAACTGAACCCCTGCCCGAACATCCGCGAAAAGATAGAGCGAGAGATCAACAACGACCCGCCCAATATGCTCAATAAAGGAGGCGTTATAGCCTCCGGAATTAATACCGAGCTGGACGAATTAAGACAAATTGCCTATTCGGGCAAAGATTATCTGCAGAAAATACAGCAGCGCGAAAGCGATAAAACAGGCATTCCAAGCCTGAAAATCAGCTATAACAACGTCTTCGGTTACTATATCGAAGTCCGGAATACCCACAAAGATAAAGTACCTGTTGATTGGATACGGAAACAAACCCTAACAGGAGCCGAGCGTTATATCACACAGGAACTGAAAGAATACGAAGAAAAAATTCTCGGTGCGGAGGAAAAAATCCTCTCATTGGAGACAAAGCTATACAACGAGCTGGTTTTGGAATTAACGGAATACATTCCCGCGATTCAAGTAAATTCCAATCTGATTGCGCAATTAGACTGCCTGCTTTCCTTTTCAAAAATATCTGCCGAAAACAGATATGTCCGTCCACAAATCAATGAAAATGATGTGATTGACATCCGCCAAGGACGACACCCGGTTATCGAAAAACAGCTGCCGCCCGGCGAGCAATACATTGCAAATGACCTGTTGCTCGACAGCAAGTCACAGCAAGTCATTATGATTACCGGTCCGAATATGGCTGGTAAATCCGCCTTGCTGCGACAAACCGCCTTGATTGTACTGATGTCGCAAATCGGATGTTTTGTCCCTGCCGAACAGGCAACTATCGGCGTAGTCGATAAGATTTTCACCCGCGTGGGCGCGTCCGATAATATTTCAATGGGCGAATCAACCTTTATGGTAGAGATGAACGAGGCGGCAAGCATCATCAACAACCTCTCTCCGCGCAGCTTAGTCTTGTTTGACGAACTCGGACGGGGAACAAGCACTTACGACGGAATTTCCATCGCGTGGGCAATCGTGGAACATATACACGAACACCCGAACGCCCGCGCCAAAACGCTTTTCGCCACTCACTACCACGAACTCAACGAAATGGAAAAATCGTTTAAACGAATACGGAATTTTAATGTTTCGGTTAAAGAGGTGGACAACAAAATCATCTTCCTGCGAAAATTATCGAAAGGCGGGAGTGAGCACAGTTTTGGGATTCACGTTGCCAAATTAGCCGGCTTACCCCAAAGCGTAGTAACCCGCGCCAACGAAATCCTGCACCAGCTCGAAACCGGCAACCGGAAATCAGGCATCTCCAAACCAGTAAAGGAAATTGCAGAAAACCGCGAAGGTTTCCAACTCAGCTTTTTCCAGTTAGACGACCCTGTCCTTTCTCAAATCCGCGATGAAATCAAAAATCTGGATGTAAATAACCTGACTCCGATTGAAGCGCTGAATAAATTGAATGAGGTGAAGAGGATTATTACGGGGAAGTGAGTTCAAACTTTCCCTGTAAATTTTGATGGTATTTCCATCTAATTACAAGTAAATTAATTACTTATATGCGTTTGCAAAACGAATTAAAAAGAAAAAAATCATGCTTGAAGGTATTCATTATATCAATCGCGGTGCGATGATAAAAATGGTACGATTTTTTGACACAGGTTACAAATTTTGGTGTATATAAAAATCGCTTTTTATAACAAAAATGAGTTGTTTTTATGCCCGTTTTCAAATAAATGCTTACTTTTGAAGGCTCATGCCAATAACCATTCTTTCATCAAAAAAATCTTCCGAACACTCGTAGTTTGTAAACCGTGCCTTGTTACAAAACAGATAATGAGTAATTAATGTAAGTTGCATATTTTGTATTGTCAAAGCGCATTGACGCAATAACAACAATACAAAATACGCAACTCAAAATTATTGCTAAAGGTTTCATAAAATTTTAAAATAGATTTGTAAATTAGAAAAAAAAAGAGGTATTTTGTGTATATTATGTCGTTAGGCGTCAGCGGGGGACAGTGCAGTGTGATTAGGAAGTAAAAAATTGATAAAAAATAAACGATAAAAAAATGGAAACCATTATTGTAGAAATAGCAAAATACACCTACATAAATAAATTCTTTCTATGGTTAGGTTTTAGTGAAGGGCTAAGTATTCTTTTTGCTTTAATCACTACGTTTTGCATTATTTATTTGCTCGGCCATTTAGGAAAAGCATTTTTTTCGGGCTGAACAGCAGATGGTAGAAGCAATAATGTGTAACCAGTAGACTGTTTGATTTAATTTCGCAGCAAAAAGATTTTTCAGAGAATTTTTTTCGGACTTCGGTTTTCTGTAAAAATAAAATAATAATGAGTTTTTAGAAGTCCTTAATATTAATTAATAAAGGAGGTCGTTATGAAAAAATGGCAAAAACCAGAGATTAAAAAGGCTGAACAGCAGATGGTAGAAGCAATGATGTGTAACCAGTAGACTGTTTGATTCAATTTCGCAGCAAAAAGATTTTTCAGAGAATTTTTTTCGGACTTCGGTTCTCTGTAAAAGTCAAAAAACAATAATGAATTTTTAGAAGTCCTTAATATCAATAAAGGAGGTTATCATGAAAAAATGGCAAAAACCAGAGATTAAAAAGGCTAAACAACGATGGTAGAAGCAATGGTGTGTAACCAGTAGGCTTTTTGATGCAATTTCACATGGGGCTGTATCAAAAGTCTCATTCCCCTTGGCTGGCGTGGTTTTGTAAACCGTGCCTTGTTACAAACAGATAATAAGTAATTAATGTAAATTGCGTATTTTATATCGTCAAAGCGCATTGATGCAATAACTGCAATACAAAAAACGCAACTTAAAATTATCGCTAAATGTTTCATTAATAAAATCTTAAAATAGATTTGTGAATTAGAAAAAAGTGGGTATTTTGCGTATATTATATCGTTATCGGCAATTTGTGGACAGTGCAAGCGGAATTGGTAGCGAAAAAAGACAACAAAAATTTAAAGAAAAAGAAAAAATATGAGAATGAATTATCCAAGACCTGCAAATTGGCAGGATTTTCAAATCTTTGTAAAAGATTTATTTAGCAAACTTTACGGTGTTCGTTTTGATATTTATGGAAATGTCGGACAAAAACAAAAGGGAGTTGATGTTTTTGGCTGTAATAAAAATGAAATAATTGGGATTCAATGCAAAAGGATAGATACAAAATTATCCGAAAACGAAATGCAAAAAGAAATCAATAAAGCCGATTTATTTCAGCCACATTTAACCAAATATATTATAGTAACTACATATAATCGAGACGTTAAAATGCAAGATTATATAATCAAGACTAATATAGAACGGAGAAAAAATAATCAATTTGAAATAGAAATTTGGTTTTGGGATAGTATAGAAAATGAAATTTCCCAAAATCAAGAATTGTGGGGGCAATATTATGAACATATTTTCTCTAATATCCCATTTCAAAATAAGGACATTTTTATTATAGAAGCAATAAATACTGCATTTTCACGTCCAGCCTTTTCTACTCCTTTTCAGCAGGAGAATAGTGGGAATGATTTTTTAGGTGCAATCAAGGATACACAAGAATTTTTGAATACAGGCAGACTGAATAATAGA
>QMCD01000943.1_pt1 | contig 24637 bp, 18 predicted proteins | sample 1821841 | NCBI WGS metagenome assembly QMCD01 (sample SAMN01991225, study PRJNA193472) | Termite gut metagenome, whole genome shotgun sequencing project. | isolation source: worker | host: Macrotermes natalensis | reverse complement strand
TCATTTTGCTCAATTGCGATGCAAATATAATTGTTTGTTTTGATTATACAAACAAGTTTCCTATTTAAATAGCTTTTTCTTTTATCAAATACTCGGCTATCTGTACAGCATTCAGCGCAGCACCTTTCTTTATCTGATCGGCCACCACCCAGAATGTCAGCCCGTTCGGATTGGCGATATCTTCACGGATTCTGCCTACATACACAGGGTCCTTACCTGCCACAAACAAAGGCATCGGATATTCTTTTTCCGAAGGATTGTCCTGCACTATCACACCTTCCGCTTTGGAGAATGCTTCGCGGGCTTCGCTCGGTGATACAGGTTTCTCTGTCTCTACCCAGATAACTTCCGAATGAGAACGTAAAACCGGTACACGGATACATGTTGCACTCACTTCAATATCAGAATGCATTATCTTACGTGTCTCGTTATACATCTTCAATTCCTCTTTGGTATAACCGTTATCGGTAAATACATCTATCTGCGGAATCAGGTTATATGCCAGTTGATAGGCAAATTTCTCAACGGTGACGTCCGTATTGTATGCTATTTGTTTAAATTGGTTGATAAGTTCATCCATAGCAGCAGCTCCTGCTCCCGATGCAGCCTGATAAGTTGATACATAAGCACGCTTTATATGAGAGATTTTCTCTATCACATTCATCGCCACCACCATTTGTATTGTAGAGCAATTAGGATTAGCGATAATTCCCTTAGGACGCACCTTTGCATCTTCTCCATTTACTTCAGGCACTACGAGCGGCACATCTTTATCCATGCGGAATGCACTCGAATTATCTATCATTATCGCCCCGTGCTTGGTTATAGTAGAAGCAAACTCAACAGAGACGCTTCCTCCTGCCGAAACAAAAGCAATATCTATATCTTTGAAATCGTCATTATGCTCCAGTTGTTTGACTGTATACTGTTTATCGCGAAAGGTATAAGTAGTTCCCGCACTTCTGGCAGAACCAAACAATACTAATTCCTCAATAGGAAAGTTACGCTCATCAAGAACTCTAAGAAATTCCTGACCTACAGCACCACTTGTGCCAACAATAGCAATTCTCATTTTTTTATCAGATGAATTATTTATAATAAATAAGGGTACAAAGATAAGTAATTAGTTATTATGTCATATTTTTTCTGTACATAGTTTTTATTTGCAGAGCCTTAAATGAATATTATAGCATATTTTCCATTTCATCAAGAAAAGCCTGCCATTGGTCATATTAATTTGCTCGCATTTGTGCATAGTACTAGTTTTGGATCAAGAATTTAAACTAATAAAACTTCATGGTTATGCGCAGATACGACATCGACAGTCTCAGGGTAATCGCTTTCGGACTACTTATTTTTTACCATGTAGGGATGTTCTTCGTTCCCTGGTGGTTCCATATCAAAAACCCGGTTACCTATGAAGGGTTGACTTATCCGATGCTATTTCTCAACCAATGGCGGCTTCCCCTGCTTTTTGTCATTTCGGGAATGGGTACATATTATGCCCTGACCAGAAGAAGCGGATTCCAATTTACCAAAGAGCGCATAAAAAGGCTGTTTGTTCCTCTGATCGTAGGTATGGTATTCATCATCCCTCCTCAGGTCTATTTCGAGAGACTGGATAAAGGACAATTTGCCGGAAGTTATTTCTTCGATTACTGGCCCCGGGTTGCATTAAGTGGGGTATATCCCGAAGGAAATATTTCGTGGCATCATCTCTGGTTTATCCTTTACCTGTTCATATTCTCGATCGTACTGGTTCCCGTATTCCTATATCTGCAAAAACATCCGGAAACATGGATAATCCGGAAAATCAAATCCATAAGCCTAAAATATACGGGACTCTACATTTTCACAGTACCTCTTTTTTTATGGCAGATATTACTGGCACCCTATTATCCGCAAACAAACGGACTGATAAACGACTGGTATAATCTGATAAATTACGGAACTCTCTTTTTCTTCGGATATTTACTTATATCCCTGAAGGATGCATTCTGGACATCAGTCACTCAGAACAGGCAGAAATATCTGGTAAGTGGTATTATGTCATTCCCGTTGCTTATGTGCCTGTGGTACGTTATAGGTGATTTTGCCGGAAAAGAATATATTACCGCTCTGGTGCGGGTATTCAACAGTTGGTCATGGATTCTTACTTTGTTTGCTTATTCAGCTATATACTTCAACAAACCAAGCAAAATATTATCATATGCCAATGAGGCTGTATATCCATTCTTTATCCTGCATCAAACCGTCATGATGGGTTTATGCTATTATCTGAAAGATATAGAGATGGGCTTCTTCGCTAAATTCTCTATCTTGTCATTCGGCACATTCGGTATCTCATGGATTATCTACGAATTCGGGATAAGACGCTATCCGTTGATAAGACCCTTATTTGGCATGAAACCTAAAGCGAAAAATCCATAACTTTGTATTATATTGCACAATCTATATAGTGTAGAAGATGAATACAATTTTACGCCGGATTTTTCCTTTCTTATACGGCATAGTCATGTTTGCTGCTGTAAGGATAATTACCGACATTCCTAAGGATGAAAGTCTATGGGGAGACCAGCGTAGTACACATATCTTTTCGCAACTCTCTTCCATAATATCCTGTTACCTGTTCGATCTTATCTGCCGCTTTTATTTCAAGAAGAAAAAGAAACCTGCACAGGACAGCCGGTCAATTCTCAAAGAATATGGTATTGTTTGCCTATGCATGTTTATATTTCTCAATTTGCATATGTATATCTGGTCGCATCTGAGGTTTGTATTTCTGGGAAACGGACTGGCAGACTATGCCATAGCAAACGTGATTTATATACCCCTCTTCCTTATTTACTATGCTATAATAAGAAGTGATGTAACCTACAAATATCAACGGGAACAGGAGTCACAACTGGAAAAGGTGAAAACAATGCAACTGGAAACCGAACTGAAATTCCTGAAAGCACAGTACCATCCCCACTTTCTGTTCAACGCACTGAATACTGTATATTTTCAGGTTCACGACGAAAATAACACGGCAAAACAAACCATAGAGCTTCTATCCGACTTGTTGCGATATCAATTATACGACAAGAACCAAGAAGTGGATATAAGCCACGAAATCGAATATCTTGATTCATATATCAGGTTTCAGCGACTGCGAATGAGCGACAGGCTGGTGTTGAAATACTATTTCGATCCGTTGTTAAGCACTCAGAAGATACACCCCTTACTCTTTCAGCCACTTTTGGAAAATGCATTCAAACATGTCGGGGGAGAATACCGGATATCTATCGATTTACTGCTATCCGACAATAAAGTATCGCTTACTGTGAAAAACTCCGTAGCTTCTGTCACAGTACCAAACAATAGACAGAGAGAAGGGATCGGCATAGAAAACCTTAAAAGAAGGCTTGAAATACTGTACCCTGGCAAATTTAGTCTGGATATAACAAATATGGATAACATCTTTTCGGTTACGCTGGTTATTATTCCGGACTAACTCTGACAAAATATTAAAAAGCAATGAACTCTATACTCCGCTGGATATCGCCCTTTTTACTGGCACTTGTTACCACAACAGGTATCCGCCTGATTTCGGACATCTCTACATCCAGCCCGTTCTGGAACAGAGCCGCGGCAATCAATCTAAAGGATTTTATCATCTCAATTACAGGTTGCTACCTCCTCGATTTTGGTCTCAGGTACCATATCAGACGTAAGAACAACGATATACAAAAAGGCCGTCAATCGTTCTTAGATTACCTCTGGATTGGCCTGTTGATTTTCATCGGTACGAATATTTCTTTAGTTGTAGCACACTATTTTATCGAATACCCCAATTATCTTGTCGACTTTATTATTGCCTATGTCGTGGTTATTCCAATCGGGTTATTCTACTATGCTATGATCCGGAATACTCAGATCCACAAAAGTTATAATGAGCAGGCTCTGCAACTGGAAAAGCTCAGGAATAAACAGCTTGAAGCCGAACTCGATTTTCTGAAGGCCCAATACCATCCTCATTTCCTGTTCAATGCACTAAACACAGTCTATTTCCAAATAGATGAAGAACAGGAAGCCGCAAAAAAAACGACGGAGTTACTATCCGACCTGCTCCGTTACCAGCTCTACGGTATCAAACATGAAGTAACCATGCAGCAAGAGATAGAATATCTGGAAACATATATCAAATTCCAGCAGCTACGCACAAATGAGCGTTTGGTTATAAAGACCGATTTCGACCCTCAACTGAATACACAGAAGATTCAGCCCTTGCTTTTCCAGCCATTAATAGAAAATGCGTTCAAGTATATAGGCGGAGAATATTATCTGAATATCAGCATCAGATCCGAAGTAAATCAAATCATATTCCGGATAGAAAACTCAATACCTCAACCTATACCCGACAGCAGAAAAGACAAAGGCATAGGTATCAATAACCTGCAAAGAAGGCTCGAACTCTTATACCCTGATAAACATAGCCTCACAACAGAACAGAAAGACACCTCTTTCTTTGCCGAATTAATAATTGAAACCAACTGACATGGAAATAAAATGTATCATAACAGACGACGAACCGATAGCCAGAAAAGGTTTGCGCAGCTATATAGAGAAGATAGACTTTCTCACTCTAACCGGAGAATGCGAAGATGCTATCCAGCTGAATACAATGCTGAAAACAGCACAACCCGATCTGCTGTTTCTCGACATCGAAATGCCTCATATGTCGGGTATCGAATTACTATCCAGTATTCACAATCCACCTAAAGTAATCATTATCTCTGCCTACGAACAGTATGCGCTCAAAGGTTACGAACTGGATGTGGTCGATTATCTCTTAAAGCCTGTATCTTTCGAGCGTTTTCTGAAAGCAGTGAATAAAGTTCACGATTTGCTGGAGAAAGAAACGAAAAATACCGGAGAGAAATATGTCTTTGTCAAAAGCGATAAACAACTGAAGAAAATCCTGCTGAAAGAGATTCTGTTTATAGAAAGCATGGAGAATTATATAACTATATATACTACATCTTCTAAAGAAATTGTTTATACTACCCTCAAACATATGCTGAATTTCCTACCCGGCGAAAATTTCTTACAAGTTCACAGGTCTTATATTGCAAATATCGAGCACATAAAGTCCATTGAAGGGAATCTGCTGAATATTGGCACTCACAAAGTACCTGTCGCTCGCAACCTAAGAGATAAGGTTTTTGATATAATACTGAATAACAGATTAATTTCGAAACCGTAGAAATAAAAAAGTTACAAAAGTTACACTTTTGCAGATATTTTTCTTTATCACTTTCCCCTCCCTCTCGTAAGGGCAATCCCTTGTACTTGCCCGCTTTCGATATCAATCACCATATTCAGAAATGTTAAAACCTGACAGATCTGACAACTTTTACGCACCTTTATTCCTGTCAATTTTTATTTTTACATTTCAGGAGACCACAAGGATACACCACTACATAAATCATAAATCAAAAACCAGACAAACTTTACACATTTATTCAATTGGCACATAGGTACATTTTCTAATTGGCATATTAAACTAAATCTGTCAAAGAACTTCAGATAACTGTCAAAAGCTATCAGCTATACTATAGATAAAGTAATAAGAAAATACTAACAGAATATATTTGTTTCCTGAAAATAAGATTTATCATTTTTTCAAGGTTGTATATCATTTTGTGCAATTCGCAGGTCTAGTTAAAACCTAAATTTGTATCATGAAAACTAATCTGAAATCATGAGCAACACGTACAATTTTCTTGCATTCGACATTGGTGCCACCAGCGGGCGCAGCATTATAGGCACATTATGTAACGGCAAAGTAGAGCTGAAAGAACTCACTCGCTTTCCGAACAAGATAATACACATCCACGACAAATATTACTGGGATGTATTTGCCCTGTATGAAGCATTGAAGGATGGCATGCGCGCCGCCTCGTCCCAAAATATAAAAGTAGATGCCATCGGTATCGACACATGGGGCGTAGACTTTGTATATCTGGGCGAAGACGGTTCTGTTTTAGGCACAGCGCGCTCATACCGTGATCCTTATACGGTAGGCATACCCGACGAGTATTTCAAGATCATACCACGCAAAGAAGTATATGAACTGACAGGCATCCAAATAATGAATTTCAACAGCCTGTTCCAGTTATATGCCGCTAAAAGAGAAGGCTCATCGGCACTGAAAACCGCTAAGGAAATATTATTTATGCCCGATGCATTGTCCTATCTGCTCACAGGGAAAAAAGTATGTGAATACACCATTGCATCCACTGCACAGTTGTTAAACCCTACTACGAAAAAGATTGAAAATAAACTGTTGGAAGCAATAGGCCTTAATCCGTCTATTATTCCTCCGGTTGTTATGCCGGGACAGATAATCGGTAATCTGAACAGTATTTTAGCGCATGAATGCGGAATAACCGACGCACCCGTCATTGCCATTGCAGGACACGATACAGGCTCGGCCGTGGTATCCGTACCTGCCGAAAATGAAAATTTTGCATACCTGAGTTCCGGCACATGGTCGCTGATGGGTATCGAAGTCAATGACCCCATAGTGACCGAAGAATCATTTGAAATGAACTTCACCAATGAAGGTGGTGTAGACGGCACAGTCCGTTTTCTCAAAAACATAACAGGCATGTGGCTTCTGGAGCAATGCCGTAAAGAATGGGAGATAGCCGGCAGGCAATACACTTATCCTGAAATTGTAGCCCTGTCCGGTTCAGTAGACGGCTTCCAATCGTTGGTAGACCCTGATCATCCTTCATTTGCCAATCCCGAATGTATGACAAAGGCGATAGTTGACTTCTGTAAGAAAACGAACCAGAAATCACCCCAAAGCGACGCGGAATTTATCCGTTGCATCTTCGATAGCCTGGCGCTTAAATATAAATATGTATTGGGTTGCCTGCAAAAGGTAGCGCCTTTCCCGATAGAGAAACTGCATGTGATTGGCGGCGGCTCACAAAACAAATTACTGAACCAGATGACAGCCAATGCAATCGGTATGCCCGTAGTAGCAGGTCCCGGGGAAGCCACCGCAATAGGCAATATTATGATGCAGGCGAAAGGACTAGGATTAGTCAGCTCTTTACAGGAAATAAGAGACGTTATCCGCAACAGTGTTAGTCCCGAAACCTTCGACCCGCAAGATAGCGAGCAATGGGATGAAAAATATCAGTATTTCCTCACCTTATTAGCCCCCTAAATCCCCCAAGGGGGACTTTGGCAAAGCCACGAAGAATCTTGAAACTCTGAAAACTGAATTAAAAACAGGCTTGTTTCTGTTCATAAAGGTAAAAAACTCCGTGAAACTCCTTTTACTCTGTGGTTAAAATAAATAGTCGAGACATCTTCAGAGTCAATTTTGAAATCTTGAAACATTAAATTATATAATCATGAAAAAAAATGAACTGGTACAAAAATCGTACGAAATAGCAAAAGAACGTTATGCTGCAATTGGCGTAGATGTAGACGCAACACTCGAAAAACTGCAAAAGATACAAATATCCATCCACTGCTGGCAGGCAGATGATGTCACTGGCTTCGAAAATCTGGGTAATCTCGGTGGAGGCGGTATCCAAGCTACGGGAAACTATCCGGGAAAAGCCCGTAACATCGATGAACTGCGTGCCGATATAGAAAAAGTACAAACGCTGGTAGGCGGCAAACACCGTCTCAACCTGCACGAAATATATGGCGACTTCGGAGGGAAGGTAGTAGATCGTAACGAAGTTGAACCATCCCATTTTACAAGCTGGATGCAATGGGCGAAAGAGAAAGACCTGAAACTGGACTTCAACTCCACATCATTCGGACATCCTAAGAGCGGCGACCTCACTCTGGCCAATCCCGACAAGTCTATCCGTGATTTCTGGATCGAACACACAAAACGTTGCCGTGCCATTTCGGAAGAAATGGGTAAATTCCAGAACGACCCATGCATTATGAATATCTGGGTACACGACGGATCGAAAGATATAACTGTAAACCGTTATCTGTATCGTTCATTACTGGAAAATTCTTTAGACCAGATATTTGCTAAGGAATACAAGAATATGAAAGACTGTATAGAGTCTAAATTGTTCGGTATCGCTCTCGAGAGTTATACAGTAGGCTCACATGACTTCTATTTGGGTTATGGGGCTAAAAAACAAAAGATGGTTACACTGGATATGGGACACTTCCATCTGACAGAAAGCGTAGCCGACAAGATTTCATCTTTACTTCTCTTCACTCCTGAAATCATGTTACATGTTAGCCGCGCTGTGCGCTGGGATTCAGACCATGTGGTATTGCTCAACGATGAAACTATCGACCTTGCCAAAGAAATCGTACGTGCCGACGCATTAGATAAAGTGCATATCGGACTGGACTTCTTCGATGCTTCTATCAACCGTATCGGCGCTTACGCAATCGGCATTCGCTCCACCCAGAAAGCGTTCCTGCAAGGATTGCTCGAGCCGATCGCCAAACTTCGCGAATACGAAGCCAACGGACAATACTTTGAACGCCTCGCATTACTCGAAGAAGCTAAGGGCTTGCCTTGGAATGCCGTATGGGATTACTTCTGCCTGAAAAACAATATTGCTGTCGGAGAAGATTATATCGGCGAAATACAGCAGTATGAAAAGGACGTAACATCGAAACGTTAAATTAGTAGTGAGTAATAAGTTATGAGTAATAAGGCGTAAGCAACTCATAACTTATTACTTATTACTCATAACTAAGAAACATGAATACAATCATAGGGTTAATAATAATTGCAATAGGAAGCCTTGGGCAATCCAGTTCTTATGTACCGATCAATAAAGTCAAAAATTGGTCGTGGGAATGCTTTTGGCTCATACAAGGAATTTTTGCTTGGTTGATTTTTCCTTTAATAGGAGCCTTATTGGCTGTCCCCTCCGGTTTTTCACTTACCGAACTATTGTTTTCCGGAGGGGACACCATATTGAAACCAATAGGATATGGTGTTCTCTGGGGAATAGGAGGACTTACATTCGGCCTTAGTATGCGTTATTTGGGTATTGCTTTGGGGCAATCGCTGGCACTGGGTACCTGCTCGGCCTTCGGTACATTGATTCCGGCTCTGCTCAAAGGAGAGAACCTTTTTGAAGGCAACGGGCTTATTCTTCTTATCGGAGTATCCATAGCTATTGCAGGTATCGCTATAATCGGATATGCCGGAGCATTGAAATCCCGTAATATGTCGGAGGAGGAAAAGAAAAAGGCGGTAAAGGATTTCGCCCTAAAAAAAGGTATCCTTATCGCGCTTCTCGCAGGGGTAATGAGTGCCTGCTTCAACCTCGGGCTGGAAGCCGGTGCGCCGATCAAGGCTCAATTGCTGGAAGCCGGAGCAAGCACCCTGCTGGCTCTCAACCCGGTTATATTACTTGTTACTACGGGCGGCTTCATCACCAATGCAGTCTATTGCCTTTATCAGAATTATAAGAATAAATCGTTTAGAGATTACACGTCCATCACAGGTGCGAACTGGATAAACAACCTTATGTTCTGTGCTTTGGCCGGCTTGCTTTGGTATTCCCAGTTTTTCGGATTGGGTATCGGTCAGAGCTTCTTTGAGCCGGGTAGTGTAATGATGGCATTCTCGTGGAGTATCCTGATGTCGCTGAACGTATTGTTCAGTAACCTGTGGGGTATTATACTGAAAGAATGGAAAGGTTCGGGGCAGAAGACGATCACTATACTGGTTATAGGGTTGCTTGTACTGATAATTTCTATAATTTTACCTCAGATATTGAAATAAACAGCATCAAAGATCACAGGTATGAAAATTATAAAGTTTTTATATTTAATTACCGGAACATTTTTAATATGTTTCTTTCTGACAAGCTGTTTGTCTTCTGAAAATAAAGAAAATTCCGTTGTAAGTTTTTCAGAAATAGAAAAAAACTTTAAAGATATACCCGGGGAGGTGCAAACCTCTGTATATTGGTATTGGATATCGGACAACATCTCAAAAGAAGGTGTTATAAAAGACCTTGAAGCCATGAAGAAGGTCGGTATTAACAGAGCTTTTATCGGAAATATAGGATTAGGCCCTAATGATATTCCATACGGGAATGTAAAACTGCTCTCCGACGAGTGGTGGGACATAATGCACACTGCACTGAAAAAGGCGACAGAATTAGATATAGAAATAGGAATATTCAATGGCCCGGGCTGGAGCCAGTCGGGAGGCCCCTGGGTAACACCCGGTCAGTCGATGCGCTATCTTGCCGTATCGGAACTGTCCGTTACAGGCCCACTTGCATTAAGCACGAAGCTGGAAAAGCCGGATAGCGATTTTCAGGATGTAAAAGTTCTGGCTTTTCCTTACGACAAATCACTTCTACCGTTGAACTCTGCAATTGCTAAAATAAAATCGACTCCTCAGATCAGGGATATATCCTACATTGCAGACGGAAATCCCGATACGGGAATCAATTTGGAATCGTTCGGAACCGTTACAGTAGATTTTGAAAATCCGGAACCTTATGTATTAAGGTCTATATCGGTTTTGCCCACCCGGCATCCCATAAACGCGGATATTGAATTATTCGTAAAAGACAGTAACGGACAATACAACGCAGTCCGAAAATTCAATATCAACCGCACGAATGCAAGCGTACAGGTCGGATTCAACCCATATGGCCCCGTAGTAATGGCTGTTCCGGAAACAGAGAGTAAAGATTTCAGGGTAATATTTACAAACGCGAACCAAAACTGTGGCATAGCGGAACTTTCGTTATCTGCCGAAACATTAGAGGAGCGCTATGTAGAAAAAACGTTAGGCAAAATGTTCCAAAGCCCGCTTCCGTACTGGCATGAATATATGTGGGACAAACAACCCGAAACCGGCAATAAATCATCTCTTGTCGATCCGGCTAAAATCATTGATATTACCCGGTATATGGATAAAGATGGTAATCTGGAGTGGAAAGTTCCGGAAGGCGACTGGAAGATTATCCGTTCGGGAATGGTTCCGACGGGCACACGCAACTCCCCCGCATCGGCTGAAGGTGAAGGTCTGGAAATTGATAAAATGAGTAAAAAGCATGTTGCGGCTCATTTCGACGCATTCATGGGTGAGATAATACGCCGCATTCCTGCCGAAGACAGGAAGACCTGGAAAGTTATAGTGCAGGATAGCTATGAAGTAGGAGGGCAGAACTGGACCGACGGTTTTATTGAAGACTTCAAAAAGAAATATAATTATGATCCCGTTCCTTTTATTCCTGCATTCAGCGGCTATGTAGTCGGCAGCCGCGACATCACAGATCGTTTCCTATGGGATTTAAGACGGCTTGTGGCAGATAAAGTAGCCTATGACTTTGTTGGAGGATTCCGTGAAGCAGGTAGCAAACATGGCTTAAAAACATGGCTCGAAAATTATGGTCATTGGGGATTCCCCGGTGAATTTTTGCAGTATGGCGGCCAGTCGGACGAGATAGGTGGCGAATTCTGGAGCGAAGGCACCCTTGGCGATATAGAAAACAAGGCGGCTTCTTCCTGCGGGCATATTTATGGCAAAAAGAAGATCTTCGCGGAGTCCTTTACTGCGGGAGGCGCCCATTTTGCCCGTTACCCGGAGTTGCTGAAGCAGCGTGGCGACCGTTTTTTTACAGAAGGCATAAATAGTACACTGTTGCATGTGTATGTTCACCAGCCTTATGAGAATAAAAACCCTGGCATGAACGCATGGTTCGGAAATGAATTTAACCGTAAGAATACATGGTTTTATGATATGGATATATTTCTCCGGTATCTGAAACGGTGCAATTATATGTTACAGCAGGGCACTTATGTCGCCGATGTGGCTTATTTTATAGGTGAAGACGCCCCTAAAATGACCGGAGTCTGTGATCCTGCCTTACCGAAAGGTTATTCTTTTGACTATATAAACGCGGAAGTTTTAATGACACGGGCTCAGGTAAAAGATGGCTATATCGTATTACCGGACGGGATGAAATATAAAGTGCTCGTTTTGCCCCGGCAGGAAACTATGCGACCTGAACTCTTAAAGAAAATATCCCAACTGGTGAATGACGGCGCGGTAGTTTTAGGCCCTGCACCCACACGATCTCCAAGTTACGAAAATTATCCCGCGGCGGACAATGAAGTGAAACAGCTTGCTGCTTCTCTATGGAAAGGCGTAGATGGAATAAATACCAGATATGCAAAAACCGGAAAAGGTATGATCGCCTCCGGTATGGAGATGCAGAAGTTATTTGACATGCTGAAAATAATTCCGGATTTTAAAACCGGACAGGATGATCCTGTACTGTTTATCCATCGTACACAAAATGACGGGGATATGTACTTTCTATCAAACCAGTCGGGACAAACGATCTCCATAAATCCTGAATTCAGGATAGAAGGGAAAATACCGGAATTGTGGGACCCTTTGACGGCTACCGTCCGGAAGCTGAAAGCATATACAGTAAAAGACGGCAAAACCATATTACCCCTTAAACTGGAACCTACCGAAAGCGCTTTCATTATATTCCGTGAACCTTCTAAGGAATCACCGGGAGGAGACGTGAATATAAATTACCCGGCGCCGGAACCTGTACAACCTGTTGTTTCTCCGTGGACTGTTACTTTCGACTCAAAAATGAGAGGCCCAGTAAAACCCGTGATAATGAATACGCTTCAGGACTGGACGCTATCAGATAATGACAGTATAAAATATTACTCCGGAACAGCCGTCTATAAGAATAATGTGACATTAGCAAACATTGCGAAAGACAAATCCTATTATCTCGATTTAGGTAAAACAATGGTAATGGCTAAAGTCTCCGTAAACGGCAAATATGCAGGTGGTGTATGGACAGCGCCATGGCGGGTAGAAATCGGCAACTATATAAATGAAGGAGAAAACAGTATAGAAATATCGGTTGTCAATAACTGGGTAAACCGTCTGACCGGGGACAGTATGCTTCCGGAAGATCAGCGTCAGACCTGGTGCCCTGTCAATCCGTATAATAAAGACAGCGGATTACAATCATCCGGCCTGCTGGGTCCCGTATCTGTCTATACTATCTCTTATTGAAAAGATAATTACAGAAATTATAATATTATAAAAATGAAATCAATATTGGAAAATCGCCCCGAACTCGCCAAACGGGTAAATGAAGTTGCCGAAGTAGCCGGCTACCTGTGGCAGAAAGGATGGGCTGAACGTAACGGTGGAAATATCACGATCAATATTACCGATGTGGTAGACGATGAAATACGGAATATGAAGCCCATAAGCGAAGTGATGCAGATAGGAAAGCCTCTTCCGCATCTCAAAGGCTGCTATTTCTTCTGCAAAGGTACAAACAGGCGTATGCGCGACCTTGCTCGCTGGCCGATGGAAAATGCATCCGTTATTCGGATTCTCGACGACTGTGCCAGCTATGTGATAATAGCGGATAATCCGGTGAAGCCGACCTCTGAGCTTCCGTCACATTTATCGATGCACAATTACCAGATAGGAATAGGCTCGGGTTATAAAGCGGCGTTGCATACGCATCCTATCGACCTGATAGCAATGACTCATAATCCCGCTTTCCTCGAAAAAGACAAGCTTACCTACCTGCTCTGGAGTATGATTCCCGAAACACGGGCGTTCTGTCCGAAAGGCCTGGGTATCATCCCGTACAAAATGCCAAGCTCGATGGAACTGGCAGATGCCACGGTGGAAATGCTGAAAGACTACGATGTGGTGATGTGGGAAAAGCACGGGGTCTGCTCTGTGAGTGAAAACATAATGGAGGCTTTCGACATGGTGGATACCTTATCCAAATCTGCACAGATTTACCTGACAGCCAAATCGATGGGATTCGAGCCGGAAGGTACGTCCATGAAGGATATGGAAGCGTTGAAAGTCGCGTTCAACCTGCCAAAGTAAAAGAAATACAAATTGAATTATCGCTCGTAGGGGCGAATAAATATTCGCCCGTTGATTGTTGCGGGCGAATATTTATTCGCCCCTACATCAAAATACATTCAATCAACTACAATGCAATTTTCAGCGAAGCCCCCCAGCGCATCGGCTTTCCTTTTTGTGCAAAATAGTCGCCCATAGATTCGAACAGGAACGTATTATAATCCCTTTCGAGGATATTCTTTCCCCACAATTCGAGTGTAAATATACTTTTATCCAATGCCAGATGAGCGTTGAGTGTACCGTAAAAGCCTTGGGACATATCATTATCCTCAGCCCAGTATACTTTGCCTACTCCTGCAAAGTTGGTATCGAATGTGATCTTATCAAGGATTGTATTATGTTTGAAATCGTAAGAAATACTGCCGCCTATACTGAATGTAGAACTTGGAGCAAAAGGAATATGATTTCCTGTATAATCGTGGATAACAGTCCCTTCTTTATCCCTTACTTTATAATCCTTGAATGTGGCATCGGCTAATCCGTAGCTTGCATAAAGATAAAAGCCATTGCAGGGACGGGCTTTTATCCCGACTTCCAGACCTTTGCTCTCTGCTTTGCCAGCATTGCTTACCATACGTCCGCCCCCGGTCTTTATAAACTGGGTAATCTGCACATCGCGTACATCCATATAATACAACGCAACATTGGCAGATAAAGTATTACTGATTATATCGGCCTGTCCTCCCAATTCGTAATTCCAGCTATATTCAGGATCATATGAAATACGCTCATTTATCGGAGTATTATCCTCTGAAGGCTGAGCTCCCGGCATACTGTTTTTCATCGCTTCCTCTAAGGCTTCCTGTAATAAATCGGCAAATATCTGGATATTGTGTCCACCGGCTTTATATCCTTTAGATGCTGACGCATATACATATGAGTCAGGGTTGAACTGGTATTTCAGAACACCTTTCGGCAATAATTCCAGATAGTCGGAAGATGAACTGCCTACAAGCTCTGTGGCAACCCTATCGGATATTACAGGCCTGCCCGGCCCTGTATTTATATCAAATCCGGCAGAGGTATAGGCATTATAATCCAGTTTTGTCTTTTCATAATCGAGGCGTAATCCCAACGTGGCAGAGAAGCCTTTTAGTCCGAACAGGTTATTGAATGTCGATTGATGAAAGGCTGCCAATCCGTAAATAGGGCGCTTGTACTCACCATTCAGATCAATCTGATTATCGGTAAAAGTAATGGGTGCCCCTGCGTTTGTCAACGGGTCTTGCAGAAAACGCTTTATCCCGTCTTTCATCATATATACGGGAGGCGTGTTGTGCAGGTAATCGTAAAAACCATATCCGCCGAACGACCATTGATAATCAGAAGCGCTCACCGATTTTACAGTGACTTCCTGACTCAATGAATTCTGGCGCTGACGCTGGTTTATCTGAAAAAGGGACAAAGGCGTATAATCCTGATCCATATTCATTTCATCATTGAGATATTGATATCCGGTTGTGGAATTTATCTCGTAGTTGTTACCTGTATATTTCAGGGCCAGTCCGTTTGTTACGAGCCTGCGCTTGTAGTAGCCTTCCGAATCATAATTTATATCCCCTGTTGCTACATTCGCATAAGGAAAAGCTCCCTGATCTACATAATCGAAACTCAGACTGTAATTCAATGAAAGACGTGAGGTTATGTCCCATACGAACTTAGCCCGGGCTCCTGTATTCTTCAGGTCATCGGCCTTTTTGCCTGTATATAGATTGGTGAAATATCCGTTATCCTGGCGGTAATAGGCTCCGACAGAGAGTCCCGTTTTATTATTCAGCCTCTGATAATGGGACGCATTGGCCGTGAACAAGCCATAATTTCCTCCACCTACCCTAACACTCGTACCTTCATATGTCAAAGGTGAATAAGTGTAAATATTCATAATACCCCCCATTGCATTGCGGCCATAGAGTGTACCCTGTGTACCTCTCAACACCTCTATCCGCTGTATATCGAATAATTCTGTATCGAAAGATGTCGTATTAAAATACGGAATATTGTCCACATACATACTCACCGTCTGGTCGCCTGACCGTGCGCCTATCCCCCGTATATAAACAGGTGCAGTCATTTTAGAACCATAATCCGCAGCGAAATAGTTAGGGACAATAGCGCTCAGGTCTTTCAGGGAATGTACCTGTAATGCATCCAGATTTTTTGGAGAGAAAACTGAAACTGCGGCCGGCAAAGATTTCAGGCTGTTGGTTTCTTTCGTAGTGGAAAGGATAACTATATCATTTTTCAACTCTGTATATAATGTATCTTTTGGCAATTCACCTTTTGCAAAAAGAGGAATGGTCGATACAGATAGTAACATTATCAATAATGTATTTTTCATATAAGAATGTTGTCTCATAAATTATATTTATTGGAATGCACAAAGTAATATATTCTCTTTATTTCCAACAATCACTAGATGTAGTGATTTAATAGTATGAATAAAAAATCCCCTTTTATTCATCTACTCTTCATGCATGATTTTTTTGAAAACAAATAGTTTCCGGTATAAATAAATTCATGAATTTTCTACATCTTTGTTCATACAATATATAATAGAGTTTTACTCGATCCATTTATTTCAAGGATTTTCAAAACATTTTATCCGAAAAGGGGTTATTATCTCATACAAGAAAACATTATGAAGAATATATTATTGAGCGATAAACTTATCGCTGCTATACAAGACTATATGCCTGTGAACCAAAAATCAGTTCCGTTCCTTATGGACATACTGGATATAAGCAGAGAATCGGCCTATCGCAGAGTCAGAGGAGACATACCGCTCACATTGGAGGAAGCGGCAATAATATCTGCCAAACTTGGGCTGTCCCTTGACGAATTAGTAGGACAAAACAGTAAAGAACGTGCCTTTTTCGATTTGAATGTAAGCAAGACTCCGGAAGCCACAGAAACTTATTCAAAGATCATAAACAATATCAACAACATTTATGAGAAGATACGAAAAGCAAAGTCGTCTGAAGTAATTATTGCAAATAACAGAGTATCTATCGTTCTGACAGCGAATTATGAATACATTAAAAAATTCAGGTATTTCAAATGGGTTCATCAAACCCATAATGTACCTCTCAATTTCTACTTTTCGGAATTAGAGGTCCCATCTCAACTGAATGCAGACTATAAAAAATACGCGTATAATTATCTGAGGCTAAACAACATAACATTAATTATAGATAAAAATGTATTTTCATCTTTAATAGACGAAATGTTATATTATTACAGAAGAAACCTGATAGATAAAGAGGAATTGAAAGCGATGCAGGAAGAGTTGCGGCAAATAGTCAATGAACTGGAGCAGATATTACAAACCGGAACCAACAAGGCAGGTGTAAATATGCTTATTTATCTATCAGCGCTAAACATCGAATCCAATTATTCCTATCTTGAATACGATGGGAATGTATGTTCGCAGTTCTGGGTATATACAGTAAACCCAATAATGGTATTTAATCACGAAGCCTGCGCTATCCAGAAAAAATGGCTCGAATCGTTAATGAAATATTCTACTCTGATAACAAAGTCAAACGAACTCTTACAGGCTGAGTTCCTAAATACCCAAAGAGAATATATAGAGGCCATGGTCTCCGACTGAAAAAGATTACAAGGGGAATAATACGACAGAACAAACTATCTAGTGACAAGACATTTATAGATTATCAAACTCCATACTAACGGACTTAACAGGGATAAATCTTACAAAAACATTCTTTTGCAGATATCACATAATTTTAGTATCATTGCAAGCTATTTGTCATCATCATACTTATCTGTTCATATATTTAAAGAATATATTTGCCGGTATGCATCATTTTGCAAATAAGTACCCGAAAATTAACGATTAACATTTAATACCTGTGCTTAGACCGGTTTCGGTTTTTATAGCATTGTTTCACCTTTGTATAAGAAATAGGAACAAGCCAATATCATATCTTTAGATATGCAACCTATGGAACAAAATATTTCAACAAACAAAAATAAGGTAAATGAAAAGGACATCCATTTTTTTTAGTTTAATCATCAGTATCTGCGCCTTTAGCAATTGTAATAAAAAAGAAGCATCAAACATCCCCTCTAATAAAGAAAGAGCCCGGCTTACACTCGATTTCCTTTATCAGAATTATTCGGCTCCGAATACGAATCTTCTACGGGAAAATTATCCATTCGATGAAGCATACATGGCCACATATCTGGCTTCTTCAGAACAGGCCAATACCCCCAACCAGTATTCCTACCTGTGGCCCTATTCCGGTACATTCTCTGCTGTAAACGCATTGTTTGAAGCAACAAATGACAAAAAATACCAACAAATACTGGACACCAAAGTACTTCCGGGACTGGAAGAGTATTTCGATCTGAAAAGAAATCCTCCGGGATATGCCTCCTATATCAATACCGCTCCACGGTCGGACCGTTTCTACGATGATAATGTATGGCTGGGTATCGACTTTACTGACACTTATATGATGACTAACGAGCCTAAATATCTTGATAAGGCAAAGCTTATCTGGACTTTCGTAGCCAGCGGTATCGACGATAAACTGGACGGTGGCATCTATTGGTGCGAACAGAAAAAAGAATCAAAAAATACCTGTTCGAACGCCCCGGGTTCTGTCTTTGCGTTGAAACTTTTCGAAGCCACAAAAGACAGCACATACTTCCATTTGGGAAAAAACCTGTATGACTGGACCAAAAAGCATTTACAGGATACATCAGACTATCTTTACTATGACAATGTGAGGCTGGACGGCAAAATAGGCGAAGCAAAATATGCTTACAACAGTGGGCAGATGATGCAATCTGCGGCGCTCTTATATAAATTTACAAAGGATGAAACATATCTCTCCGAGGCTCAGAATATAGCCGGGTCATGCTACAATCACTTCTTTACCGATTTCACCTCACCGGAGGGCGAACAGTTCAGATTACTGAAGAAAGGCGACGTCTGGTTTATAGCTGTTATGCTAAGAGGTTTTATAGAACTATATCATCTGGACAACAACAAGACCTATATAGACGCCTTCGATAAGAATCTGGATTATGCATGGGCACACACCCGCGACAATAACGGGCTCTTCAATACCGACTGGAGCGGAGAAAAGAAGGATGACAAAAAATGGTTATTGACACAGGCTGCTATGGTTGAAATGTATGCACGGATAGGAGCTATAAAATAATTAAGAATGAATAATTAAGAATCAAGAGTGCTGTGAATGACATGTAACTTATGATTCTTAATTTATAACTTATAAATCAATAACACCCCTTAAAATTTAACGACCGGAATGAAAAAAATCTTACTCACAGTTTTATTGATAAACTGCTTCGCATTATACTTGCATGCGCAGAAACAAACAGAACTGTCGTCTCCGAACGGAGAACTCAAGGTATCATTAAATATATCCGATAAGATATATTATAATATTTCGTACAATAGTGATACATTATTAACAAATAATTATTTACAGCTAAACCTTAGAAACGACACTCTGGGGCAAAAGCCCAAATTAGCGAAACAAAAACGGTCACAGGTAAAATCGGAAAGCAAACCTGTTGTCCCATTGAAGTTTTCAACTGTAAAAGATGAGTATAACCAACTCCTGCTTACATTCAAAGGCGATTATTCAATCGAATTCCGTGCCTATAATGATGGAATTGCTTACCGCTTTATTACAAATAAGAAAACGGAAGTAGAAGTATTAGGTGAAGACTTCGTTGTAAACTTCCCAGCCGGCTATCTGCTGCACCTGCAACAGCCGGGCAGTTTCAAAACTGCATATGAGGAACCCTATACACACATAGAAAGTACAGACTGGAAAGCCTCGGATAAGATGGCTGTACTCCCTGTATTGATAGATACAAAGAAGCAATACAAAATACTTATCTCGGAATCCGACCTGTCTGATTATCCATGCCTGTTTCTTAAAGGCACAGGCACTAACGGTATGCAATCGGTATTCCCCAAAGTCCCCCTCGAATTTGGTGACGACGGAGACCGCAGCGTAAAGCTGCTCAAAGAAGCCGACTATATAGCAAAAACCTCCGGAAAAAGGAATTATCCGTGGCGTTATTTTGTGATAACAAAAGACGATAAACAACTGATAGAAAACACCATGACATACAACCTTGCGACTAAAAGCCAACTGCAAGACGTATCATGGATAAAACCCGGACAGGTAAGCTGGGAATGGTGGAATGATGCATCGCCTTACGGCCCGGATGTAAATTTTGTTGCGGGATACAATCTGGAAACATATAAGTACTATATAGATTTCGCTTCCAAGTTCGGAATCCCTTATATTATTATGGATGAAGGCTGGGCAATGAGTACCCGCGATCCTTACACACCGAATCCGAAAGTAGATGTACATGAGCTGATCCGCTACGGAAAAGAAAAGAATGTAGGCATTGTACTCTGGCTTACATGGCTGGTTGTAGAAAACAATTTCGAGATATTCAAGACGTTTCAGGAATGGGGTGTAAAGGGTGTAAAAATCGACTTCATGGACAGAAGCGACCAGTGGATGGTAAACTATTACGAAAGAGTGGCAAAAGAAGCCGCGAAGTACAATATCCTTGTTGATTTTCACGGCTCTTTCAAACCGGCCGGACTGGAATATAAGTATCCGAACGTACTCTCTTACGAGGGCGTAAGAGGAATGGAGCAAATGGGCGGCTGTACTCCCGACAACAGTGTTTATTTTCCGTTTATGCGTAATGCCGTAGGGCCTATGGATTATACACCGGGAGCCATGATCAGCATGCAACCGAATGTATATTGCGGACAAAGGCCGAATTCTGCGAGTATAGGAACACGTGCTTATCAGCTGGCGCTATTTGTAATCTTCGAAAGCGGGCTACAAATGTTAGCGGATAATCCTACTTTATACTACCGCAATGAGGATTGCACAAAGTTCATCACACAAGTGCCTACCACATGGGACGAAACTAAAGCTTTAGCGGCGCAGGCAGGAGAATACGCGATAGTAGCTAAACGCAAGGGTGATAAATGGTATATCGGCGGTATGACTAACAATAAAGAAACCTCCCGTGAATTTGAACTGGACCTGAACTTTCTAAACAATGGAAAAACGTATACAATGACGTCTTTTGAGGATGGCATTAATGCGGGACGTCAGGCGATGGATTATCGAAAAAAATCATCAAGTGTGAAATTAGGGGACAAAATAAAGATCAACATGGCAAGAAACGGGGGCTTTGCTGCCGTTATAGAATAAGATTATAAGGCAAAAGGACAATAAACTTTTTTATTTACAACAGATAACCTCAGGTCTTTGGCTTGAGGTTATTTGCATAATACAGAGATCCCTTTATCTATATATACGAGCCTTTAATAGCCGGAGTTCTTTGAAAGATTGAAATAAGTAGTAAGTTTTAAGTAATAAGTTGAAAAAGTGACAATAAAAATTGTGTGAAAAGTCGTCAGGTTTGTCAAGTTTTGTACATAAGCTATCAGCTAAAAGCTAAAAATGTGTTACATTTGTTACTTTTTAACAAGTAGTAAGTTGAAAGTTTTATGAGATACGAATAAACAAGACACGAGATACAAGTTGTTAACTGATGACTGACAAGTTAATTTTTAATTATTCATTCTTAATTTTTAATTGCTTTCCTGTTACCTTTTCCAATAGAAGCGACCAGATTCCATTTTCTCACATTTCCTAAGAAAAACTGATAAAAACATCTAAAATCTTATATATTCAATATTTTTATGCTAAATTTGCACACTTAGAATATTTGTGTGCAGTTTTAATATATGGCCATAAACAAAACCCGAAATATATTAATTGACGTAGCTCGTCAACTATTCGCAAAACTGGGTGTGGATAACACAACCATGAATGATATTGCTGTGGCTTCGCATAAAGGCCGCCGTACATTATATACATACTTCAACAATAAGAATGAGGTTTACCAGGCAGTACTGGAAACAGAGCTTGACCAGATGTATCACGCCCTGCAATCGGTAGCGAGCAAGAAACTTCCTGCCGATGAAAAGCTTCTCCTTTTCTTTTATACCCGGTTCGATGCAGTAAAAAATGTTGTAGTGCGAAATGGTACGCTAAAAGCTGACTTTTTCCGCGACATATGGCGCGTGCAGAACGTTCGCAAGTCATTCGACATAAAAGAAATCCAGGTACTTAATGATATATTGACCAAAGGTGTAGAGGAGGGAACTTTCGAGATGCCCGATACACAAGCCACTGCCGAGATACTTCACCATGCACTGAAGGGCTTAGAGGTCCCATACATAAGAGGGCAGATAAGAGCGGAAAGCCTGAAAACAGAATCTCAGCGCGAAAACATCGCCTATCTGATATTCGAAGGAATCAAAAAGAAGAAATGAGAATCAACTGAATTTATATTTAATTTACATTTTAAATTATGAAATTACTTGAAGGTAAAACTGCTGTCATTACAGGTGCAGCCCGCGGCATAGGTAAAGCCATTGCCCTAAAATATGCAGAACAAGGTGCAAATGTTGCATTCACCGATTTAGCTATAGATGATAACGCAAAAGCTACTGAAGCAGAAATTGCTGCTTTCGGAGTGAAAGCTAAAGGATACGCATCTAATGCTGCAAACTTCGACGATACACATAAAGTAGTAGAAGAAATAATGAAAGACTTTGGGAAGATCGATATCCTTGTAAACAACGCAGGTATTACCCGCGACGGCTTGATGATGCGTATGAGCGAACAACAATGGGATATGGTTATCAATATCAACCTAAAATCAGCATTCAACTTCATCCATGCCATCACTCCTATCATGATGAAACAGAAAGGCGGCAGCATTATCAATATGAGCTCAGTTGTAGGTCTTTCAGGTAATGCAGGACAAACCAATTATTCTGCGTCTAAAGCCGGCATGATCGGATTGGCTAAATCAATAGCTAAAGAGGTAGGTTCGAGAGGCATTCGTGCCAATTGCATCTGTCCGGGATTCATCATTACAGAAATGACTGGCGTATTGTCTGACGAAGTAAAACAAAAGTGGGCGGAACAAATTCCATTGCGTCGCGGTGGTACTCCGGAAGATGTGGCTAATGTAGCTGTATTCTTAGGTTCTGATTTATCTTCGTATGTTAGCGGACAGGCTATCCCTGTTTGCGGCGGTATGAATATGTAAGATTTATATCTATATAAGGAAACGGGTTCAACTTATAGCTGAACCCGTTCTTATTTTATTCGTGATGATAGGGCTCATTATTCAAAATTGTCATGGCCCTATATAGCTGCTCTACAAATATCAGCCGCACCATCTGATGCGAAAAAGTCATACGCGAAAGGGTCAGCTTTTCATTCGCCTTATCATACACACTTCGGGCAAAGCCGTAAGGGCCGCCAATCAGAAAAACAAGTCGTTTGGCTACCGTATGTGTCTTCTTTTCAATATAAGCGGCGAATTGCATGGATGTATATTCTTTTCCCTTGTCATCCAGTAAGACCAGATAATCACCCGCTTGCAGGCTCCTGAGGATAAGTTCTCCTTCTTTTTCTTTCTGCTGATCGGCAGTAAGGCTCTTTGTATTCTTTATATCAGGTATAACCTGTATCTCGAAAGGAATATAATGCTCGAGCCGTTTCTGATACTCACTGACAGCATCGATAAAATAGCCGGCATCCGTTTTGCCTATAACAAGAAGGGTAATTTTCATTTGAATAATTTTATCCTGCAAAAATAAGGATTTTACTTCGTAGCATCTATCACCCCTCTAAAATAACCGATAGATTCGGCTATCCCCGCCAGAGGAGTTTTCATATTACGTTCATACTCCAGGCTACAAGCTCCATCGTACTTTACCTCGCGAAGCATACGCACAAATGCGGGAATATCTATAACGCCGCGTCCTATTTCTCCGGTTTTACCTTCTTTACTGGCAGCAGTCGTATTCTTCATATGAATATCAAACACACGGTCTTTGTACTTCTTCAGATCGGCGATGGGATCTTGTCCGTCACGGGCATCATGACCAATATCGAGACACATACCAATACGCGGATCCAAGTCTTTTACATTCTCGTAAATATCGGTAGCATTCGGATATAACTTGATATCAGGCCCATGCAGATGAATGGCATATTTGAAGTCATACTCTTTCACTTTCTTGTCAACATAGGGCAATACCTCATGATTAGGTACGCCGACAATTAACTTCACCCCTACCCTCTTAGCATAATCGAAAGCGCGGTCTACTTCCTCCTTTGTTTTCATATAGATAGGCCCTACGGCATATCCGGTGACGTTATGAGCCGCGAGTTTTGCATGAAATGCTGCAATTTCCTCATCGGTACAGGTCAGAGGCAGATGAAAGTCTTTAATGCAGAGATAATGGACATCTACTTCCTGCATCATCTTCAATGTCTCATCCAGATTGAAGTTAACAAAGGTATAACCTGCAATGGCAACTTTGAACAGTTCCCCGTCATCCCTTAAGTTTCTTTCCGGTTCTTTTGCATACAGGCTGCTACCGGAAAGGAATATGCAACTGCAAATGATTGATAAAAATACGCTTAGTTTTCTTTTCATGGTTATTATCATTGGTAATTATATACAAGTTTACGGTATAGCAAAATAAAGAGTAGAAAAATCTACTCTTTATCTTTATCTTTATTTGGATCGTAATCTAAGGCTTTTCTC
>QMCD01000607.1_pt1 | contig 24690 bp, 21 predicted proteins | sample 1821841 | NCBI WGS metagenome assembly QMCD01 (sample SAMN01991225, study PRJNA193472) | Termite gut metagenome, whole genome shotgun sequencing project. | isolation source: worker | host: Macrotermes natalensis | reverse complement strand
ATTCTTATAATTTACTATAAGAATACAATAAAGAAAAATAAGCTAAGAAATAATTACTATAAATGATAGATAATATAATAAATAATTAACAATAAGAAGTAAATTCTTTAAATAAAGATACTAATTCTTCAAGCTATGAAGTTCATGATTGAAATGAAGAAGCTAATTCTCTAAACAAATATACTAATTCTTCAAACAATGAAGCATATTCTCTACATGAAGAAGTACATGATTGAAATAAAAATACTAATTTTTTAAACAAAGAAGCGTATGATTGAGACAAAGAAGCTCATGATTCAAATAAAGATACTAATTCTTCAAACGAAGAAGCGTATTCTTTAAACGAAGAAGCTAATTCTTTCCAAATAAATTAAAATAATCCAAACCATAATCCACTGAATCAAAAGTCCCCTTTAGGGGATTTAGGGGCAAAATAAAATAATTTAAATCATATAAAAAAAGAGAATATAAAATGAAGAAAGTGTTTTTTATGGTTTTAACAGCCATTTTATTAAGTTGTGGAAGTCATACTTCACGGAATGAATCAGATAGATCAATATCATCTAACCCTGAAATCCTGCAAGCAAAAGGAAGTTTTGAAATTTGGGAAGCTTATAATGATGTAGAAAATATCATAAAAATTATAGACTCCATTAAAACAGATAAAGTTTCCAATTGTTTATTTAATTTTCAAACGAATACTCAATTTGCAGCTGTAACAAGAGATAATCTTGCGATTGTGAAAAAGTCTTTCGAGAAAATGAAAGCAGCGAATAAATTTCCTGAAAATTTAAAATTTATGTTTGGTCTGCCAAGAAGAGATACTGTTGCTATTTATCTAATTTTGGCAACACCAGAACCTTTATTAACAGAAGATTACATTAGCATTGTTCGTCCAAGGAAAATCAATTTTACGTATCAAGTTTCAATGGCTTTCAATGCACAGGGGACAAAAAGATGGAGTCAAATTACGTGTGATAATATAGATAAGCAATTAGCTTTTTCCATTGATAACTGGGTATATATGTGTCCGGTTATAAGTCAAGAAATAACAAACGGAATTGCTTCAATTTTTTATAATTTCACAAAAGAAGAAGCCGAACATTTGAGTAAAGTATTGAAAAAATAAAGTAGAATAAATGAAACTAAGAATTTAAATATTTGTTATTTTGACAATATTTCAAATTCATATTAAAAAAAAATGTACTTTTGCAGTCCACTTTTTATGGAGAAAATTTTTGTTAAATTATAAATAAGGAATACAATGTCAAGGATTTGTACAATTACAGGAAAACAGGCTCTTAAAGGAAATCATGTTTCTCACTCTAATATAAAGACAAAACGCAGGTTTTATCCAAACCTTCAAGAAAAAAAGTTTTATATTCCAGAGACTGATGAATGGGTTGTTTTGAAAGTGTCTGCAAAAGGAATTAAGCATATTAACAAAAACGGTGTTTTAAATTCATTACAAAAAGCATACGAAAAAGGAATTATTTATTAATTGTAATTTTCTTTTTAGGATAACAGCCCTGAGTTTTGGTTTCTCAGGGTTGTTTTTGTATATAAAAATAGAATGAAATATAATTTTTTATACCTTTGTAAGTTATAATTATTATTGATTTCCTTAGAAATAGATAGAATGCACAAAAAAACAATAATTCTTATCCTGTTAGCTTTGTTTGTAGCGGGAGTTCCCGTGTCTTATGGACAGAAGAAGTCCAAGCAGAAGCAGACTAAAACATCCAAACGCTATAAAACCAAAGAAGCCAAATACGAAGCGGCTAAAACGTATTATGCAAAGGGAGCTTATTTGAGTGCTGCTCAGTTGCTTGAAGAAATATATCCTTTGTATCTATCATCTCCTGAAGGAGAGAATATTTTGTTTTTGTTTGCGGATAGCTATATGAAAAATCATGATTATCTGATGGCTGCTTTTCATTTCAAAGATTATTTACGAAGATATCCACAAAGTCCGCGTGCTGAAGATGCTACTTATTTAGCTGCCAGATGTTACTATATGAATTCTCCTGCATATAATTTGGATCAAACTGATTCATATTTAGCGATTGAAGATTTGGAAATTTTTCTAAACGCTTATCCCGGAAGCAATTACCAAAATGAAGCCAATGGGATGATAGATACTTTGCGTGGAAAATTGGCACGAAAAGATTTCAACATTGCATGTATGTATTACGACATTGGAAGCTACAAGGCTGCTCAAATCATGTTCTATAACTTGTTTAAAGATTATCCAAGTTCTATATACACTGAAGAATCTTTATTTTATTTGGTAAAAAACAGTTATGACTATGCACAAAAAAGTGTCGAAAGCAAAAAACTGGAACGTTATCAGGAAGTTATAGAAAATAAGAATAAACTAAAAGTTCATAATCCTGAGTCAAAATTTTTACCTGAAGCAGAAAAATTAGCTGCTGATGCGGAGAAGAAAAGAAATAAATTATTGGAAAATTAGTAATAAAAAGAATATCATAATAAAAATGGATTATAAAAAAACAAAGACCGACACTTTTGCTGTAACAAGAAATTTGAACGATTTTGATATGGAAACGGAAAATATTTACGAATCACTTGTTATTTTGTCAAAAAGAGCCAATCAGATTGCCATTGATTTGAAAGAAGAATTAAACGAAAAAATTCAAGAGTTTAATGTTTCAAATGATATTTCCGACGAAATATTTGAAAATAAAGAACAAATTGAATTAGCTCGCTATTACGAGCAACTTCCCAAACCGACATTACTTGCCATACAAGAGTTTTTGGATAATGATATCTATTATCGTTTGCCGGAAGAAACTCCCAAAAGGGAAATCAGTGAATAATACGAATGCTGAACAAAAAGATACTTATCGGTATCTCTGGCGGTATTGCTGCCTATAAATCATTAACACTTATTCGGTTATTTAAAAGATCGGGTTGTGAGGTAAAAGTTGTATCTACACATAATGCTTTGTCTTTTGTTACGCCTTTAACAATAGAGACATTGAGCAATAATAAATTATATGTAGACATGTTTGAAAATTCGGTAGAACGCCACACCAAACATATTTCTCTTGCTCAGTGGGCAGATGTAATGATAGTAGCTCCAGCCACGGCAAATATCATCGGGAAATTGGCAAACGGCATTGCCGATGATGCACTTTCTACTACTTTATTAGCTTTCACAAAACCTGTTTATATTGCTCCGGCGATGAACGAAAATATGTACAATCATTTTTCTGTTCAAAAGAATCTTGAAACATTGCGACAAAATTCGTATCGGATTATCAATCCTGAAAGTGGAACTTTGGCATGTAATGCTGAAGGTATTGGGCGAATGGTAGAACCGGAAACTATTTTTAATATCATTGCAAATGATTTTAAATCAAAATCCGTCAATCGAAAAAGGGCATTAGTTACAGCAGGACCAACTTATGAACCTATTGATCCTGTTCGTTTTATTGGGAACCGTTCTTCCGGATTGATGGGATTTTCGTTGGCAGAAATATTAGCAGAAGAAGGCTTTGAAGTAGATTTGATTACGGGACCTACTCGTTTGGAAACAAATTCGCCTCATATTCATCGTGTGGATGTAAATACGGCAGAAGAAATGCTACAGGCTTGTTTGCAATATGCTGATAAAGCAGATTTAATTATTATGTCAGCGGCAGTGGCAGATTATACTCCAAAAGAAAGCGTTAATCATAAATTAAAAAAGAAAAATGAATCTCTTTTACTGGAATTAAAGCCGACAAAAGATATTTTAAAAACAATTGCTTCGAAGAAAACGAAAAATCAACTTGTGGTTGGATTTGCTTTGGAAACTGATAATGAACTTGCAAATGCAAAACAAAAACTACATACTAAAAATCTTGATTTTATCGTTTTAAACTCATTGAATGATAAGGGTGCTGGATTTGAGACATTGACTAATAAAGTTACTCTTATTGACAAAAATGATATTGTTACAGAATTTCCATTACAATCAAAACGACAAGTAGCACAGGGCATTGTTTGGAAAATCCTGAACAAATAATATAATACAAACTTTAAATGCTTAAGGTCTTATGATTTTGAACATTTACAAATAAATGTAGGAAATGATGAAAAAGTGGTATATTTTCTTGTTGATAGGAATACTTTCCTATTCCGCGTCGGCTCAGGAATTGCTCTGTAGAGTTTCTGTAGTTACTACCAATATGACTGGTCAGGGGGCTACTTCGGTGGATAAATCAATTTTTAATACATTGGAACAGGAATTGACTGCTTTTATGAATGACAGGAAATGGTCAAATTATACTTTCAAGCCGGAAGAAAAGATAGAATGCGGTTTACAGTTGGTAATAGAAGAGGCTGCAGGAAATGATGCTTACAGCGGGAAGATTTATGTACAGTTGAGCCGTCCTGTTTTCAACTCCAGCTATACTTCTCCTTTATTATCGTATCAAGATAATAATCTGCAATTCAAATATTCTACAAATCAGATTTTTGATTATGATGAAAATTCTTACATGTGGACAATCACTTCCATTGCTGCTTTTTATGCCAACTTGTTCTTAGGTCTTACATTTGACTCGTACGCTCTTAATGGAGGCACTCCTTTTTATAATAAATGCCAGAATATCATTTCAAGTGCCCCTACAGGTGAAGCAGGCTGGTCTTCTTCATCGAAAGAAAGGCGTAATCGTTACTGGCTATTAGAAAGTTTAACCAATCCCAGCTATGAAACTTTACGACAATTTGTTTATCAATATCATCGATTAGGGTTGGATGTTATGCACAAAAGTACTGAAGAGGGAGTTAATCAAGTTCTTGAAAGTCTTGAATTGTTGAAAAAGATGAATTCTACTTATCCTAATAATGCTGGAATTGCCATTTTTTGTATGACGAAAGCCATGGAATTTGTGAATGTTTTTTCGGGTACTTCTACCGAAAACAAATCCAAAGCCATTGCTATTTTGAGGGTAATAGACCCCAGTAATACCGATAAATACGATAAATTATCAACGTAAAGTCAATTTTGTATATGTTACAACATATTCATATTGAAAATTATACAATTATAGATAATCTTTCCATCAATTTTGAAGATGGATTTTCTGTTATTACAGGCGAAACCGGAGCCGGAAAATCTATTTTAGTGGGAGCTTTGTCTATGCTTTTGGGACAGCGCGGAGATACCTCAGTTTTGTATGATAACGACAGAAAATGTATTATTGAAGCTTCTTTTCTAATAAAAAATTATGAATTTTCTTCTTTTTTTGAGGAAGAAAATTTAGATTATGATGATATTTGCATTATTCGCAGAGAAATTACTCCACAGGGAAAATCACGCGCATTTATCAATGATACACCAGTAAACCTTTCTTTGCTGAAAAAATTAGGAGAGCAATTGGTAGATATTCATTCGCAGCATAGCAATTTATTATTACAAAACAGTAATTTTCAACTGTTAATCATTGATCAATATGCACGGTTACAAAAAGAAATCACACAATATAAATCCTTGTTTCATACTTGGCAATCCTTGAAAAAACAATTGCAGGAAGTCCAGCAAGAGGCAGGAAGTCAGGATAAAGAGTATTTAGAATTTTTGTTTAACGAATTGGAAGTGGCTAAATTAAAAGAAGGCGAACAGGAAAAATTAGAACAAAAACTGCAATTGCTTTCTCACGCGGAAGAGATTAAACAAAAATTGTATGAAGCAAAAAATTTGTTGGAATCCAATGAAATAAACGCCTTGCAATTGTTACAAGAATCAAAACAGCGCTTAGCATCGCTTGAAAAACATACACCTGAGTTGACTTCACTTTCCCAACGCCTTAATTCGACTTATATAGAGTTGAAAGATATTGTAGAAGAGGTTGCTCTTTTGGCAGAAAAAACCATGCACGATCCCCAAGAAATTGAAAATATTTCTGCACGTCTGGATATTTTGAATCGTTTGGAGCAAAAGCACAAAGTACATTCGGAGAAAGAGTTAATTGACATTCAACATCAATTGTCCGACAAACTGCAAGAGATCGAAGAAACCGAAAACTCACTGGATGCTTTGCGGGAGAATATTTCCCGAAAAGAAAAAGAACTATATTCCCTGGCTGAGAATTTATCCTTGAAACGAAAAGAAGTTTTGTCGCAAATCGAAAAAGCTATAAAAGAAAAGCTGCAACTGATGAATATGCCGCAAGCAAAAATCAAAATCGAATTAGAACAAACAGATAATTTGACTATTAACGGTATAGATAAACCTTCATTTTTGTTTAATGCCAATCGTGGAATGGAAATGCAAGCTGTGGGGAAAATTGCTTCCGGCGGCGAATTATCTCGCTTGATGCTTGCTGTCAAATCCTTAATCTTGCAAAAAAATGTTTTGCCGAGCATTATTTTTGATGAAATAGATATGGGTATTTCGGGAGAAGTTTCAGCAAAAATGGGAAAGGTAATGCAAGAGATTGCCCGTTTTTCTCAAGTAATTGCGATCACGCATTTACCACAAATTGCAAGTAAGGCTTCCATTCATTACCTTGTTTATAAACAAAATGACAAAAAGAAAACATGTTCTTATATTAAACGTTTATCACAGCAAGAACGTGTTATCGAAATAGCTAAAATGATAAGTAATGAAGAAATCTCAGATTCTTTTTTACAGGCAGCACAAACACTTTTGAATAATTAATTTCTTATGTAAATCCGTGTCTACAAAAGTGTTCTTTTCATACATTTAAATTAAACTTCTTGCACTTATAAGCTCCTCTAAAATCCCACGACAGTCTTCCCTGGGCAAAATATCTTTTTCCACAAAAATACAGTAAACATCTTCGGAAAAATAAGAAACACTGATCGGTAGCTTTTGCGGATGCAACAACTACTGAAACAGATGCACCATCTACTGAAGTATATGCAACGATTACTGAAACAGATGCAACGTCTACTGAAGTATATGCAACGTCTACTGAAGTATATGCAGTGACTACTGAAACAAATGCATCGTCTACTGAAGTATATGCAGTGCCTACTGAAATAAATGCATCGTCTACTGAAGTATATGCAACGCCTACTGAAACAAATGCACCATCTACTGAAGTATATGCAACGACTACTGAAACAAATGCATTACCTACGTTTATGCATATACTGCCTACTACAACTGGAACTTCTCTTGAATCTATTATATCACCACTTCAGGGCTTAAAAATCGTATCGCAATTTGTTCTATAATTCTATCATCCTTTTGGAATTTATATGTTTTTATATCATTCTTTATATATAATCATGACATCCCTCTGGGATTTGGGCAACAACAAGATGCAAAATATGCAGGAAAAGGAACAATTGAACGGTATCTATCATTAAAATTTCAAAACACAATTTTGTGAGATAATGCAAATCTCTTCAGAAAATAGTTTAACGTGAGTTCGGGATCACATGATAGTGTTTACAGCTTAAAGGTGAAATGGTGAAATGGTAAAATGGTACAACTATCAACTTTATAACTCCTGTAACTTCTTCTAACTTGCGTAACTTTGGTTATTTATCTCATATATCTGAACATTCATGCTATTTTCATCCTTGATTTGCATTATATAGGGATTTGTTACTTTTTTTACAAAAGTATACACCAGGTAATAATGTTAAAGGATATCCGTTATCAACGTATATTAATATATTTAACACAAAAACAATTATGGATACTTTTAATCCGGCTTTTTTTGAGAAAGCAAGTTTACACCCGACACCAATAAATCGTTTTGCAAAAAAGAATGGAACAGCACTAAAACTTTTTCTTTTTTTAGGATTATTACTGTCTTGTTTAAATCCTGTATTTGCGCAGAATCAGGAAGAGGATAAAACATTGTCTCCCTACTTTGTAGTAATCAGCGAAGATCCTGCTGTAGATAATCTACCTTTAAAAGAAACTTCTGTGAAAGCAGATATAGTAGGTGTGATTGCAGATGTTACCGTTAAACAGGTTTATGTGAACTCAGGTAAAAACACATTGGAGGCAATTTACACGTTTCCGTTGTCAACCAAGGCAGCCGTTTATGGTATGAAAATGACGATAGGAACACGTGTGATTACTGCCAAAATCGAAGAGAAAGAAAAAGCACGGAAAGATTACGAAAAAGCAAAATCGGAAGGCAAAAGAGCTTCGCTGCTTGAACAAAGCCGCCCGAATGTTTTTACCATGAATGTATCCAATATTGCCGTTGGGGATACGATTGTAGTAGAATTAAAATATACCGAACTTTTGATTCCGGAAAAAGGACAGTATACTTTTGTTTATCCTACTGTTGTAGGTCCGCGTTATTCAAACAAAAGTAAGAAAAGTGCGGAAATTGATGATGGATTTGTTTCATCCCCTTATACAAAATCGGGAGAAATGCCTGCATATAAGTTTGGCTTTGAAGTTGCTGTCAATTCGGGAATTCCTATTCAGAATGTGGTTTGTAAAACGCATAAAATGGTTATAACGAACCCAACCCTGAATAAATCGGTTGTAGAATTGGATGAGGCAGAAGCAAATGGAGGAAACAGGGATGTAATTATATCTTATTCATTACAGGGTAATAAAATAGAATCCGGAATGATGCTATATGAAGGAAAAGATGAAAACTTCTTTCTGATGATGGTACAGCCTCCTAAAAAAGTGCTTAAAGAAGATATTCCTCCCCGTGAATATGTCTTTATTGTAGATGTTTCAGGTTCGATGCGGGGATTTCCGCTTGATATTTCAAAAAAGCTATTGCGTAACTTGATTGTGAATCTTAACCCCGGTGATAAATTCAACGTGCTTCTGTTTTCGCTGAATACAGGTATTCTGAGTGAAAAATCGTTGGATGCTACTATTGAAAATTTTGAAAAAGCGGTTAGGTTTATTGATAATCACCAAGGAAGCGGAAGCACGGAATTGATGCAAGGACTTGTAGAGGCTTATAAACTTCCGCGTCACGATCCGGATTTATCACGTACTTTTGTCATCATCACAGACGGTTATGTGGATGTGGAAAGGGAAGCCTTTGAATTTATTCGTAAAAACAGCGGCAATACAAACTTCTTCAGTTTTGGAATAGGGAGTAGTGTAAACAGGTATCTGATCGAAGGAATGGCTTTTATGGGAAATGGCGAACCATTGATTATTACCAAGCCGGGAGATGCCGAAAGCCAGGCTGAACAATTCCGCAATTATATCAACACTCCGGTATTAACACGTATTAATGTAAATTGGGGATCCTTTCAAGTTTATGATGTAGAGCCGGTAGCGGTTCCTGATATGCTGGCAGAACGTCCTATCGTCATTTTTGGTAAATACAAAGGAACGCCTGCGGGAACGGTTGCCTTAACAGGAAAATCCGGACGTAAAAACTATAAGCAATCGTTCGATCTGTCGTTGGTAAAACCCAATCCCGATTATGCAGCCATACGTTATTTATGGGCACGCGAAAGAATAAAATTACTTGATTACCTCGCTTCCGATAATGCATATTATGGGAATCAGAAAGATGATAAATATGTAAAGCAAATTACCGAATTGGGATTGAAATATAATTTAATGAGCAATTATACTTCTTTTATTGCTATTGATGAGCAATACGTTGTTAAAGACGGTAAAATGGTGACAGTAATGCAACCCATACCCATGCCGGAAGGAGTTTCGGATTATGCTGTTGGCTTTGAAATAGCGGAAATGGTGATGGTTCAAGATAACATCAGTAATGATATGAAACTTGAGTCTGAAGAGGAGATAGAAGACGAAGAACCGATTTTTGCCGTTGCTGAAGAAGCACCCGAATTTCCGGGAGGACAAGATGCATTGATGAAATATTTGGCAAATAATCTTAATTATCCAAAAGCAGCATTAACTGCTTCTATATCGGGAAGAGTAATTATCAGTTTTGTAATAGAAGCCGACGGTACTATTTCAAATATTAAAGTTGTTCGAGGTGTTAATAAAGATTTGGATGCGGAAGCTATTCGTGTTGTGCAGTCTATGCCCAAATGGATTCCCGGAAAGCAGCGTGGCAAAGCAGTACGCGTGCAGTATACTTTACCTGTCAAATTTGTTTTAGAGTAGTTTTCCTGATAGTGTATTAAAAAGTACGCTACTGTAACAAAGGCAATTGAGGGAATGAACGGAGAAATAACAATAGGGTACCCCTAAAGGACAGGGCTGTTAAGTTATTCTTCCAACAATTGATATTCACCGGTTTGTATTTAATCCCATAGAGATTTACGCCTGGTAGAAAGAATGTTGTAATATGTTTTTTGCATGCCGTCAGGTATCTAGCCTTATATGTTTTGTTTTCGGAGGCATACCTGATGGCATGCCCGCCTTGTTTCAATCATTTTTTCTACCAAGCGATAATGCCTAACGGCATATAATCATTACATTACGTAATAACTTAACAGCCCTGTCCTTTAGGGGATTTAGGGGCAGTTCTCCTCATCGCAAGGCACTCTGAACCGGCATATTTATCATTGCTCCTTTCTAACTTCCTCCAACTTCATTTCACTTCCGTAACTTCTATTAAGCAATAAAAAATAAGCGGGCACATTACATTGCCCGCCTTCATCAAAAAACACTATGAAAACTACTTATTAACCCATTCTTCCATTTTTGTAATTAAAATAAAATTGGAGAACGCATCATATAAACAAATCAGAAATTGTTTTGTTTGATGCTTGGAAATTCTTTTTTATGTGATGGAAAAAAGGAATTGAAAAGCAATTGCCTTACATCATTTTTTAAAAATAAAATAAACTGCCAATATAAGGAAAATAAATCCGATTAAATGATTCAGTTTGAATGTTTCATTTTTAAATAACAATGTACTGAAAACAACAAAAACAACAAGAGTTATGACTTCCTGTATCACTTTAAGCTGCAGTAGGGAAAAGGAACCTCCATTCCCTTCGAATCCCAATCTGTTTGCAGGAACTTGAAAGCAATACTCAAAGAATGCTATTCCCCAGCTAAATAAGATAACTCCAAGTAAAGGAAGATTTTCAAACCATGAAAATTCCTTCAATTTCAGATGCCCATACCAGGCAAATGTCATAAAAATATTTGATGCTACAAGCAAAAGGATTGTATATAAAGCTTTCATTTTAATAAAATTTTGCAAAAATAGCATTATAAAGGATAGCTTTTTAACTGTCTGCGAATATTTTCATATCAATAATGTGCTATATATTAACGTGAGTTCGGGGTTTACTTGTTTGATTTGTAGAAGTTACGGAAGTTATAAAGTTGAATTATATTATTATCACTTCTTAACTTCTTTAACTTCCATACTATTTCACCATTAAGCTATAAACTTTAAACAACTTCATTTGATTCGGAACTCACGTTATATTATTATTTTTTCATTCCACCATATTGCAATAATGCCTGTATACAATCCATACACGGAAAACATAGTTTTTTGTATATTTCCCATTATATGATTTTATATTCAAGCCGGCACCCCGGATGTATTTCCGGTCGGACATTTTGGGTAGTATTTTTTCTACATTGTTCCAGCAAAGCGGATTCAATCCTACAGCTTCTGTCAATGACATTACATCGTCTATCCGTCCATGTCCGGCATTATAGGCAGCTAATGTAAATTTATACAAATCCATTGTGTCGGTAATGCCTTTTTCAATATAGCGGTCGGACAGGAAACGTAACAATTTACAACCGGCAGCAATTTGCCCTTCAATAGAATACCGGTCATTTATCTTGAGCCCTTCTGCTGTTTTGGGCATTAGCTGCATTAAGCCATGTGACCCTCCTTTGCCTATCAAATTGGGTTTAAATCGCGATTCCTGATGAATAACAGCTGCTACCAAACGCCAATCCAGCTTATAGCGTTCTGCCTGTTTTTGTATTAAATCATCATAAACGGAAATAGAATTATCAGCCATTTTGTATTGCCGGGTTGCAAGCTTTTGTCGATTTTGAGAATTAGGAGAATAATATTTTGTGAGCAATATAGGATATGCACGTGTTCTTTTCAAACTGTCAAGCCAATTATTAAGTTCTTGCTGTAAAGAAAAATTTCCCTTATTTACCGCCCAATACAAGGGTAAAGAATCGGTCAAAGATACGGAATAATCTAATTCATTATAAAAAAGAGAATTTGCATCCATGATTTTTTTGTCTTCAATAGTAAAATTGATTTCCTTATTGACCAACATGTCCAAAAAATAATTGGTGTGCAAAGATTCCAACACTAAAATATCAATATCGGAAGTGTTTTTGTCCGAACACAAATGCAAAGCATCATCATAAAATGTAGAAAAAGCAGGAATTGCCAGCAAAAGATTTTCTTTGTGTAAAGAATTTTTCTTATTAATATCTAAATTATTATCAATAAAAAACTCATCCTTTCGCTGAACTAAAACATGCTTGGAATAAGAATGCGGATGAGTGTAGGAAAAGAAAACATCTCGTTGAAAATTACTGTTTATATCCATTGCCAACAAATCCACTTCGCTGTTGAGCAAAGCAAAAAAGATATCCCAATAGGAATCATAGGAAATATACTGCACTTTCAATTGAGTGTGTGCAGCAAAAGATTCTACCAGCTCATAATGAAAACCTCTGACATTTCCATTTTCAATATAATAGTCTGTTGTGTTTTGCAAAATTCCGACTCTGATATACCCATTGTTAGAAATAGTTTGATAATCATTAAAAACAACAGTTTCCGTAACAGGACGGAGTTTATTAACAAGTATAATAATACATAAAACAACAGCTGTTATGGCAAAACCCAATCTACATAATGCTTTTTTGCCCATAATGCTTATTGTTTAATTATTTTTTTTGATGCTGAAAAACCGTCTTTTGATATAAATCGAACCAGATACATGCCCGAAGTAAGGGCGGATAAATCTATAAAATCTTTATTTTTCAAATCTGTCCGCAATTTGCATACTCCCAAAATGTCAAAAACAGCAACTGAAACAAACTTTTCTCCTGATACTATTTTGAAATGCAATTGTCCATTTGTAGGATTGGGAAACAGCTCTATGGAAACTTGTTCAGGAGCAAACTCTTTAACAGGAATAATATTAATGTTTCTATCAGGGGGAACGATTCCTTTATAAAAAGAAAGTCCGCCGGCAAAATTCCCAACTAACAAATCCGGATAATCATCATTGTTCAAATCTCCTACAGCAACGGCAGTCCTTACGCCTTCTTTGATGGAATAGCCTTTGTTGTTGTCAACAAAAAATAATTTATTTAGCTCAACATCAAATTTTCCCTCCAAATTCTCATCTATATTTTTATAATATGCAATATCGCCTTTTTCCGATGCGATAAACAATCGCGTTTCGCCGGAATTTGTCCGAAAAAAGCAAGGCGTAGCATATCCAAAAAACGATTCGTCAGGATCCTGCACATTGATTTTTCCTAAAGTATCTCTCTGATGTGTAAATACAGGAGATGTCGAAGTCCCTGTATTTTTGTAAAAAGACATTATTCCTCTCCTGTCTCCGACAATTAAATCCAATAAAGCATCTTTATCCAAATCGAAAAGTTGAGCAGCAGCATATTCCGGCATGATTAAAGATTGATAATTATAAATAGGGATCGCAAACGTAAGCGTATCTTGCGAAGAAGAATTATTTTCCAGATAAATCAAATTATTTCCGGCTGTTCCCAACAAAATATCCGGTTTTCCATCTTCGTTCAAATCCCCAACCGAAGGAACGAATGCCGTATATCCCAATTGTCTGAGCCCGCCCAAGTCTTCCGTGACCAAAGAAAATTCAGGTAAAATATTTGTTCCTGTATTTTTAAAATATGCAAGCGATGCCGAATAATAACAAGTGATAGCATATCCATTAGAGGTTGTACTGTCGTAATAACCGTAATTTCCAACCAGTAAATCCAGTAATCCATCCCCGTTCATATCGTATAAAACAGGATATGCTCCCGAACCAAAGTCCAACATATCTTCCTGCAGAAATGATTTCGTCTGTAAGGAAAAATAAGGCTGATTCTGTGTTCCTGTATTTTTGTAGAACCATACACTTTCCTTATTCTCTGATTTTGTCAGCCGAATATCAAGAGGGGAAACCAATAAATCTTCTTTTCCGTCATCGTCTACATCCAGCAACATCGGGCAAGGCATGGAATATAAATTTACAGGTACATTATCTGAAGGAAACAAACTATCTTTTGCTACCATATACGCCTCATCGGCGGAACCTCCATTGGTTAACAACATTAAGGTGGGATAATCCATATCGCCCAATACCAAATCCGGTAATCCGTTATTATTTTCGTCAAAGAGTAACATCGTAGAACCTGTATGGCGATGAGCTTTGGTGCGTTCTTCGGCACAAGTATCATTGAACATAATAGCATTGTATTCTCCATTTTCCGAAAAACGCCCCCAACACCAGTCCACTATTTCAAATTCCAGATGTTTGAGATTACCATATTTTTCCATAGAGATATTTTTATGGTAATGAACATATTTTCCCAATGCGGAAAAAGCTAATATATCCAAATCACCGTCACCGTCCATATCTTTAATAATCAAATAATCCCCACTCGTGCAAAAAAGATTGACAGCCTGTTGTCCCGGGAGGTATACCGATTTGAGTTGTTCATCAAATAGTTCAAATTTCAATTCGGTATCAGAAATATTCTCATAGACTTTAATTCCGGCTAATCCATAGGTAAAAATATCTTCTTTCCCATCGTTATTGAAATCAATCAATTGCATAAATCCATTCAATGCCGGAAAATAATGAGCATATTGCGGAGCATATTCATATTTGCCATTGCTTGTTTTAAAAAAAGGTAATATCCTGTTTCCCTGAGCATCGAAGGCAATTAAATCTTTTATCCCGTCAAAGTTGCAATCCAACCATGCAAACTGCATACTGTTCATTCCGCCTGTCCAGGGATATTTTACCTGATTCTCTGCATAAACCGGAATGGAAATATCTTTTACAAAACCGTAGTCGTGTAATTGTTGTGCGGTTGCAGAAAAACAATTTACTACAAAAAGGATAAAAAACAAATAATTCCAATTTTTCATTTTAACGAATTATTAAAACACAAAGATAATGAATTATATTTTATATCGGAATAGGTACTGTAACGTGAGTTCGGGATTTATTTGTTAGATTATTAGAAGTTACGCAAGTTTGGATAGATCCTTTCAATGCTTATTTTCTTACTTAAACTATCTACTTTTTTGTTACGAACGCTTACTTCACATTTCAAAACGTTTACTTTTTCATTCAAAACGTCTACTTCATATTTCAAAACGCTTACTTTTTCGTTACGAACGCTTACTGCACGGTTACGAACGTATACTGCATGGTTACAAACGCCTACTTTCTTATTTCAACTGCTTATTTGCTGTTATGCTATGGGGTATATTCAACAAACTGTGTCAAAGGGTAGGTTTACAAATAGCATTGGTTTAATTTATTATCAATATTTTATGGCAGCATACTTTTTATCACCCAAAAAGTATAAAAAAAAGACCTGTGGGAAAAGAGTAAACAAACCCCAACAGGTAAATGCAAGTCCGGTAAAAAAGAAACGGATAATCAGCACTCTCGGCACAAGACTGGTGCCTCAAATTGATACTTATATTATTTGACGAAAAAAAGTAGTTTATAACTACACATTAAACCGTATATGCAAAATATCGCCATCCTCAACGATATAACTTTTCCCTTCTACAGATAATTTTCCGGCTTCTTTACATTTTTGTTCTGAGCCAAGTTCGATTAAATCATTGTATTTGATTACTTCGGCACGAATAAATCCACGCTCCAAGTCACTGTGGATAACACCTGCCGCCTGGGGTGCCGCCATTCCATGAGTGATTGTCCATGCACGGTTTTCTTTTCCTCCAACAGTAAAGAATGAAATCAGATTCAAGGTTTTATAAGCTGCACGTAATAATTTGTTTACACCGGGCTCTGTCAATCCGACGTCTTCGAGAAACATAGCTTTATCTTCTTCCAACTCCAATTCGGCTATTTCGGCTTCCAATTTTCCGCCAATAATCAAAATCTCTGTTTGTGTATCCTTCAAAAATTCTTTCACAGCATCACAATAAGCATTACCGGACAAAATAGATTTTTCATCCACATTGCAAACATAAATGGTTGGCTTGGCAGTGAGTAATAGCATGTCAGCAACAACTTTTTGTTCGTTTTCTGTTGCCGAAAAAGTACGTACATTCTGGAAATTTTCCAAATGCTCTTTGTATTTATTTAATGTTTCCAACTGAAAACGGGCATCTTTATCTCCAACTCTGGCTGCTTTTTCTACCTTTACAATTTTACGCTCTATTTGCTCCAAGTCCTGAATTTGCAGCTCAAGATCGACGGTTTCAATATCGCGAACAGGATTGATACTTCCGTCAATATGAGCCAGATTTGGGTCATCAAAACAACGTAATACATGAATTAAAGCATCGCATTGCCGTATGTCTGCCAAAAAAGAACTGCCTATTCCTTCGCCTGAACTTGCTCCTTTGGTCAAACCGGGAATATCCACAATCTCCACGGAAGCATAGATCAATTTATCAGCTTTTATTATTTTATCAATCTCTGCCAGACGTAAATCGGGAATACTACAGACTCCCATATTCGATTTTGCCGTACTGAAAGCAAAATTAGTAACCTGTGCCTTGGTGTTAGACATACAGTTAAATAAAGATGTCTTGCCGGAATTGGTAATCCCAATAATACCGCATTTCAATCCCATGTTGTATTTTCTTAGAATTGTAAATTAATATCTTCTACTGCTTTTACTTCCGGAACATATTTCTTCAACGTAGCCTCCACGCCGTGCTTCAGTGTCATTTTACTGTGTGGACAACTACCACAAGCACCTTGGAGTTCTACCTTTACCACATTATCCGAAGTTAGTTCTACAAAACGAATATCTCCGCCATCGGCTTGAAGTTGCGGACGAATTTGACTAATAACATGTTGTATTTTTTGCTCAACAGTTGGTTCCATAATATTTTAATTTATTAATTGTTTATCCTTTTTTGCAATAAATCGTAAAAGAATGCCGTAATGCTTTTACTTTATATTTTTCTTCTACATCTCTGACAATTTCATTAATCCGCTCATCGGAAAATTCAAATACCTCATCACTGTCTTCCATATAAACATGATTGTGAGCAATTACATTGAAAAATTTCTCATATTGAGCACTTGAATCGGAAGGAAAATAATGTTTCAGAATCAAACCCGCATCTACCAAAAGACTTATTGTTTTATACAAGGTAGTTTTGCTGACATGATATTTCCTCTTTTTGAGTTTTTTTTGCAAGGTTTCTACAGTAAAATGTTTCTCTATCTCGAAAATAACCATAAGAATCATATTCCGTTCAGCCGTTTTGCGGAGGTTTTGCTTATTTAAATAAGTATTAAAAGCGTCGGTATAATCATCCAATGTGTAATCAAGTCCTGATTCCAAGTCCATTTCCATATTATTAACAATCAAGTCTTCCCTTTCTGAAAAAAATTAAGATTTGCAAAGATACACTTTTCTTGATTATTTGCTTATTTGTACTATAGTTTTGGTCGAGCCTCTTGTAAAAACCTTCGTGTCCCTTTGTGCAATCCTTCGTGTCCCTTTGTGAAACCATTCGTCTTTTTACTCTCTTGACACAGTTTGTTGAATAGACCCCTGCTTTTTATATTCTCGTATCCGCATTATATATTCTGGCGTCCGCTTTTTATATTCTCGTATCTGCATTATATATTCTTGCATCCGCACTGTATATTCTTGCATCCGCACTGTATATTCTTGCATCCGCACTGTATATTCTTGTGTCCGCATTATATATTCTTCCGGCTGCATTTATATTTTTTGTTCCTGCGTTTATACTTTTTTAACCTTTGTTTTATATTCTCGTACCTGTATTTTATATTTTCGCATCCTGACTGAGTATTCTTGCACCTGCATTTATATTTCTTGTACATGGATTTGTATTTTTCCTGTCTGGAATTTCAGTTTTTGAATCCAATGGCATTTATACTTCCTGATTGATATAACATTTCGTCCGTTCTATTGCGGCAAGTTCTACCTGTCAGACTTTAAGCTATAAACTATTAAACAAATAAGCAAATAAGCATTTTGCCCTTGTGCCATTAATCCCAAACACACGTTTGTATATATTCTATTTTTTTATACCTTTGCGACCTTAACAATTTTGTTAAACATTAAAAATAAAACTGCATGGATAAATATAAGGATTGCCAAAATACGGAAGATGTTATTTTGGCTGCGGCGGAGCAGGAATTTCTTGACAAAGGCTATTCCATGACCCGGATGACCGAAATTGCACAGTTGGCAGGCGTGAACCATGCCTTGTTACATTATTATTACCGGTCGAAAGACAAGTTGTTTGCAACTATTTTTGAAAAGAAATTGCAAGAGGTAATCTCTTCTTTTTTGTCGGTAATCACACAGGATTTAACGTTGAAGGAAAAAATCAAAGCCGGCGTGGAAGCTCATTTTGATTTTATTGCACAAAATCCGCGACTTCCTTTTTTTATTGTCAATGAATTTCTGACCAATGCCGAAAGGGTAAAAACCGTACGACCGATACTGGCTCCTATCATCAAGGAATTATATGACAGTTTTGATAAAGATTTGCAAAAAGCGATTGAAGCAAAACAAATTCGTCCTATCACGCCGGCAAATTTGATTTACGACATTATAACGCTCAACATTTGTTCTTTTATCGTCAAACCGCTTGCTTTGCAGTTGTTGGAATTGAAAGGAGAAGAATATCAGCTATTCATCAATCAGCGTAAGAGAGAAAACGTGAATACTATTTTGTGTCGTTTAGGATTAATTATTTAAAGATTATTTTTTTACAAAAATAAGCAAGATATAGAATGATAAAAAAACTTCCAAAATTAAATGTTGGAATTGATATAGGCTCTACAACACTTAAATTAGTGGCTGTAGATAATCAGGGAGAAATTGTTTTTTCCGACTATAGAAGACATAATACAGATATAAAACAAGCGGCCAGAGATGCTTACGAAAAGATGTATCACACTATCGGGGATTGTCACATGGATATTGTGCTTACCGGCTCGGTGGGAATGGGCTATGCCGAAAAAATAGGCGGACGCTTTGTGCAGGAGGTGGTTGCTTCCGCCGAATTAATTGAAAAATGTTATCCGCAAGTGCATACATTTATTGACATTGGCGGCGAAGATAGCAAGATGATTTTCTTTGAAGAAGGAAAAATCCCCGATATCCGCATGAACGGAAACTGTGCCGGCGGAACAGGTGCTTTTATCGACCAAACCGCTGCTTTATTGGAAATTGATACCATAGAATTGAATCACTTGGCAGAAACGGCTAAAAATATTTATCCTATAGCTTCCCGGTGTGGTGTCTTTTCCAAAACAGACATTCAGAATCTGGCAAGCCGGAATGTCAGCAAAAACGATATTGCTGCTTCGGTATTCAATGCGGTGGCAATTCAAGTGGTGAGTTCCCTTTCTAAAGGAACAGATATCCATCCATCTATATTCTTCTGCGGAGGACCTTTTGCTTTTCTACCGGAATTAAAAAAAGCCTTTATCAATGTGTTGGAATTGAAAGAAGAAGATTGTATCTTATCTGAAAATGCTGAATTGGTTCCCGCATGGGGATGTGCTTTGGTAAATCGGGACGAAAACGCTCAAACTATTCGTTTGACAGAAGCTATCTATTTGATACGTTTTGGCAAAGAAAACCCTTTTGAAGGCGATGTATCGGGACGATTGCCTGCTCTTTTTTCTTCACAGGAAAGTTTCAATCAATGGAAAGCAAATAAAACGGTTCATTTTGTTCCCCGCACTTCGTGGGATGAAATGGAATCGTTAAACTGTTATCTCGGCGTTGATTCGGGATCTACCACTACAAAAATTATTTTATTGGATGAAAAAGGGCGAATCGTTTTTCAGGAATACCTGCGAAATAAAGGTGACAGTTTCAATGCTTTCCTGCAAGGACTGGAAAATCTGAAAACAGAAGCTGAAAAGCACGGAAAAGATATTCGCATCATCGGAAGTGCGGCGACCGGATATGGCGAAAACCTGCTTCAAACAGCATTTAATCTCAATCATGGTGTGGTGGAAACCATTGCGCATTTTATGGCTGCCAAAAAAGTCTCGCCCGAAGTTTCCTTTATTTTGGACATCGGCGGACAGGATATGAAAGCTATTTACATCGAAAATGGAAGCATTAATCAATTAGAGATCAACGAGGCATGCTCTTCCGGTTGTGGTTCGTTTATCGAAAGTTTTGCCAATATGCTGAATTATCCTGTGGCGGAGTTTGCGCAGATGTCGTGCTTTGCCAAAAAACCTTACGATTTGGGAACGCGCTGCACTGTTTTCATGAATTCCAAAGTCAAACAGGCAATGCGTGAAGGTGCCGCAACAGAAGATATTGCAGCAGGATTTTCGTATTCTGTCATCAAGAACTGTTTATTTAAAGTTTTAAAGATAAAGAACATTGAAGAACTCGGCAAACATATTGTTGTCCAAGGCGGGACTTTCAAAAATTTGTCTGTCGTTCGTGCTTTGGAAGTTTTGACGGGAAAAGACGTTTCCTTTTCCGATATTCCCGAATTGATGGGGGCTTACGGTTCGGCTTTGTTTGCAATGGAACATGCCGCTCAAAATGAAGGAGTATCCATATCTCAATTAATTACTTCGCAAGAATACACTTCCAATTTCAGTAACTGTAAAGGCTGTGAAAACAATTGCTATGTCAAGACGTTTCATTTTACCAACGGAAATACCTTTTATTCGGGAAACAATTGCGAAAAGATATATTCCAACAAATCGGAAGGTTTTATCAAGGGAAGCAATCAGCATACAAAGAAATATGCTTTGCTGTTCAATCGGCTAAACATTGAAAAGGACAAAGCGAAATTGCGGATTGGTATTCCGAGAGCCTTAGGGATGTACGAGAATTATCCTTTTTGGCATGCTTTACTTAATGAATGTGGGTTTTTACCCGTGCTGTCGAAGCCTTCAACCAATAAACTCTATGAAAAAGGAATCCGCTCCCTGATGGCAGATAACATTTGTTTTCCCGCCAAACTGATGCACGGGCACATTATGAATTTGATTGAAAGCAAAGTTGACAGAATCTTGTATCCGTATGTGGTTTTTGAGCAGAAAGAAGACAAATCGTGCAGAAACAGCTACAATTGTCCGATTGTAGCAGGCTACTCCGATGTGATAAAAAGCTCTATCGAACCGTTGGAAAATTATACTATTCCGTTGGATGCTCCTGTGGTTTCGTTCAATGACGAGAAGCTGCTTCGAAAGTCCTGCCGGAAATATTTGTTGTCGCTCGGAGCAGATAAGTCTGTTATTGAAAAAGCAATAAGCAAAGCATTAGATGCGCAAAAATCATATATGCAAACGCTTGAAGAGCAATCACAGGAGATTGTAAGAAACGCAGCGAAAGAAAGCCGGATGGTGATTATGCTTGCATGCCGTCCCTATCACATCGACCCGCTGATTCAGCACAAAATTTCCGACTGTATTGCCGATATGGGGATTGACGTAATCACCGAAAACATTGCCAATTCAGTAGGAGATTCTATCTACAAGGAAATTCATTCGGTATCGCAATGGACATATCCCAACCGTATTTTCAAAGCAGCACAATATGTTGCAAACTCCAAAGACGGTATCCACTTTGTACAGCTTACATCTTTTGGTTGCGGACCCGATGCTTTTATCCTGGATGAGATAAAAGATATTTTAAACCGTAAAGGAAAGAATCTTACTTTACTAAAAATAGATGATGTTAATAATATTGGTTCCTTGCGATTGCGGATTCGCTCTGTCGTTGACAGTCTAAAGTTTGAAAATAAAGCTATAAAAGAAGACATTCCATTTAAAACAACCACTGTTTTTACTAAAGAAGAGCAGCACAGGACTATCCTTGCCCCTTATTTTGCCGAAGGCTACTCGGAATTATTGCCTCCGTTATTCAAATTAATGGGCTATAAGTTGGTCAATCTCCCAAGCGGAGATATCGAATCGGCGGAACTGGGTCTGAAATATGCGAATAACGAAGTTTGTTATCCTGCGACAATTGTCATCGGAAGTATCTTAAAAGCCTTACAAAGCGGAAAATATGATTTGGATACAGTTGCTATCGGGATGACCCAAACCGGAGGACAGTGTCGTGCATCAAATTATTTAGCATTAATTAAAAATGCTTTGGTAACGGCAGGATACGAGAAGATTCCTGTTGTCTCCGTCGCATTCGGCAATGACTCGAACAATCATCAGCCCGGATTTGAACTGAAATGGAGCAAAGCAATAGATATGGCATTTTTCGGGATGCTGTATTCCGACTGTATTTCGAAATTGTATTATCCGGCAGCTGCCCGTGAAAGAGTAAAAGGATTGGCTTTAGGCTTGCGTAGAAAATATATAGATGCTTGCATTCCATATATTGAGAAACACAATCGCAAGGGCTTGTATGCCTTACTGGAAGATGCCATTGATGAATTTACCGAAGCTATCGATCCGGCAATCAACAATATTCCCGCTATTGGCGTGGTGGGAGAAATTTATGTAAAATATAATTCATTCAGTCATAAGCATGTATTGGACTGGCTTGCTGAGCAAAAAATTGAAGTTGTAGCTCCTTCAATGTACAATTTCTTTTTTAACAGCTTTGTCAATCAGCATATAAATAATGATTTGCATATTAAGCGGACGAGTCTTCCGGTGTTTGTAACGGATTTATTATATAAATTTACTTCCCGTTATACAAATAAATTTGATAAATTATGCAGCCGATACAAATATTACCGTCCATTTGCCGATATGTTTCATGACGCAAAACTGGCGGCTGAGATTATCAATCCGGCGGCTAATTTTGGAGAAGGATGGCTTATTCCTGCGGAATTGGCGAGTTTTGCACAAAATGGCGTACATAATGCCATCAGCTTGCAACCTTTTGGCTGCATCGCCAATCACGTTATTTCAAAAGGGATAGAAAAAAGAGTAAAAAAACTCTACCCTAAAATGAACCTTCTTTCCCTGGATTTTGACGGCGGGACCTCCGAAGCCAATATCTATAACCGTCTGCATTTTATGGTGGAAAATTGCAAGCATCAACAAAAGTAGTAATTAGTGCAATCTTGTAGTCAACTGAAGTTGTTTATAGCTTCATAGTAAAATGGAAAATAAGGAAATAAGGGAATGAGTAAAAAAGAGATTGGTAAGGACGCACAGACAAAACCTAAGAGCATCATGGCGAGGAACAAAGCCATCCAGGATTGCATGCGGTACAATGGTGAAATAGTACAATGATAAAGAAGTAACACAAAGGTTTTTACAAGATGTTCGACCAAAACTATAGTACAAATAAGCATTAGACTTAGCATTGATCCCGAATTCACATTACCATTATACATTTCCATGCCGGCAATCTACCGGCTTACTCATTCGCTTATTTCTTCATTATTCGGTGCCTCTGCTTTACTGTCCTCAGGTTCATTATCCTTAACCCATTTCCTGCGGGCAAGCAGCTGACCGTACCTCTCGATACAGGTATTTATTCTATCTACAAAAGAAGAATATTTGCTGTTCCCTTCTATAAGTATCATAGCGTTGATAAGTTCAACAATGGAAATATAAGTTCTGTCGAGTTCGATGCGACATTCTTTCATGCTCAGGTGTGTCTTGACTGAATTTTCGTCATCACGCTTCATGATAAGAGATTCAACGTTTTTATTTTCTACTTCTAACTGGATAATCCACTCTTTAAGGTGTACTGCTTCAACATCCTTTTCTCTGCTCTTTGAAAGCAATTCCTGTATAAAGTTATATATTGCAGATGTTGCCTCATTGAGCGGCTTTTCAGAAAGATTGCCGTATGTATCGAAAAGTATTTTAATGCGATATGCTGCTTCTGCAACATCTTTATTAAAATGTTTTAATGCCGATTTGATTATTCCTGCCATACCGCTAAATATAATTCCGCGTCTCCTGCTGGCAGCTTCTATATCTTTAGTGATAGCACTCTTAATGATTTTCTTGTATGCTTCATCTTCACACAAATAGCAGGATTTATATGTATTGAATTGAGCAATAATATTAAGTTTTTCTGCATCAAACATATTAATCAGTTCCTTTACTTCGGTATGAAATTGGAAATGCTCGTCATTTCTAAATCGCGATAAATCTATCTTTTTAATGTTCATGGTAAATGTTTTTTATTATAATTAAACTTATTTTACTAATATATTTTATATGGAATATGATATATATGTTACAGTAAAAGGAACGGAATTTCCCAAAAGTATTCCAGAATAATCGGCGAAGGTATCGGAATATTCCGAAGGTATTCCAGAATAGCTGGTGCAGGTTTCGGAACTTCCCGAAAGCATGCCCGAAGTCTCGGTGAAGGTTTCGGAACTTCCCGAAAGCATGCCCGAAGTCTCGGTGAAGGTTTCGGAACTTCCCGAAGATAGTCCAGACTGGTCGTTATAGGCTTCGGAATGCTCCGAAAGTTTCCCCGAAGTATATTTTAAGCTTTCGGAACTCTCCGAAAGTCTCCCGGAAGTTTCGGTGAAGACTTCGGAACTCTCCGAAGATAGTCCAGATTCATATTTATAGCTTTCGGAATATTCCGAAAGTATGCCAGAATATTGTATAATATCC
>QMCD01001699.1_pt1 | contig 24717 bp, 23 predicted proteins | sample 1821841 | NCBI WGS metagenome assembly QMCD01 (sample SAMN01991225, study PRJNA193472) | Termite gut metagenome, whole genome shotgun sequencing project. | isolation source: worker | host: Macrotermes natalensis | reverse complement strand
CCAAAAATAAACACCAACGTTCGGACGATGGCTCTTTGCCTCGTCCGTCCTATCCAAACAGGTTTTACCTGTAAGAAGAAAACAGGTAGATCCTGTCAAAGTAAAACTTTTTCAAATTAATACAAGGGAGAAAATTTGCTTATAACAAAGTGAACAACTAAATAATACCTTTGTGAAAATCCTTTGTGTTACTTTGTGAAAGCCTTCGTGAAACTTTGTGGCTTATTATTTTATTCTTTCACCCCAAACTCACATTGGTATAAAAAGAAGCCTGTCTCCTTTTCAAGAAACAGGCTCAAATATATATTATTAGAGTAAAGTTCATTCTTCTTTTGCCGTAAAGCGAGCTTCCAAGATATTCCAATCCAGAATATACCACAAGGCAGCAACATGGTCTGCCCTTCTATTTTGGTAATCCAGATAATAAGCATGTTCCCAAACATCAAAAGTCAAAATAGGAATCAAGCCTTTGGTAAGCGGAGTACCGGCATTGCTTTCCTTAAGGATAGATAAGTTATTATCTTTATCTTTCGCCAGCCAAGCCCAACCGGAACCAAAAATGGAAACTGCCGCATCGGAAAATTCTTTTTTGAAGTTATCAAAACTCCCCCACTGTTTATCAATTGCCTTGGCAAGTTCTTTAACAGGAGCCGGTAAGAAAGGCGGCTTAAACTGATTAAAATAAAATTCATGATTCCATGCCTGAGATGCATTATTGAAAATAGCACCTTCCGATTTTTTGACAATATTTATAAGACTTTCTTTTTCAAAGGGTGTACCTGCAATCAATTTATTAAGATTGGCAACATAAGTATGATAATGTTTTCCAAAGTGATAATTTATTGTTTGTTCGCTAATAGTAGGATGTAATACAGCGCTTTCATAAGGTAATTGAATAGGTTCCATATCTTTATTTTATATCATTTATTATAAACTATGTTGTTATTAACAATAATAGTGCCGAAAATATTCAGCAGGGAGAACGTGTACGCCCATTTCTTAATCTTTCTTCTCAAACAATGCCTGCTCCACAAATTCGCATATAATATGTGCAACAGTAATATGAGATTCCTGAATGCGGGGTGTATCGGTGGAAGGAACATTTAAAAGACAGTCACATATATCTTTCATTTTTCCTCCCGTTGCTCCGGTAAAGCCAATAACAATCATTCCTTTGTTTTTCGCAGCTTCGATGGCTTTAATAATATTGGAAGAATTTCCGGATGTGGAAAAAGCCATCAATATGTCTCCTTCATTTCCTGAAGCTTCTATCATGCGAGAATAAACAATATCAAAACTGTAGTCGTTTCCCACCGCCGTCAGAAAAGAAGTATTTACATGTAAGGCTTCTGCAGGTAAGGGTTGCCGGTCAAAATAGAAACGTCCGGAAAATTCGGCAGCTACATGTTGTGCATCAGCAGCACTACCTCCGTTACCACAGAGTAATACCTTTTTATTATTGCGATAAGCATTGATAATACTATTGATAGCTTCTTCAATGTTATTTAACAATACATTATCTTCTATGATTTGCTCTTTTACAGCAATAGACTGTTCTATGCGGTTGATGATATTTTCTTTCACAAAAATTTATTTTACATGTAACAACTATGAAAGCATTTCTGCTATTTTATCATTAATCAATTTTCCAAAATCATCAATACTCATCGAACCCAAATCTCCTTCTCCATGTTGACGTACTGATACCGATTGCTCATTCATCTCTTTTTCTCCGACAATCAACATATAAGGAATCTTTTGAAGTTCTGCATCGCGAATTTTCTTTCCGGTTTTTTCGCTTCTGTCATCAATTGTTATGCGAATATCCATTTCCGATAATCGTTTTTGGACTTCTTCTGCATATTGTTGATATTTATCGCTAATAGGCAAAATGATTGCTTGGTTAGGAGTTAGCCATAAAGGGAAATTCCCGCTCGTATGTTCTATCAGAACAGCCACAAAACGCTCCATTGAACCAAAGGGAGCACGGTGCACCATAATTGGACGATGTTTTTGATTGTCGCTTCCGATATATTCCAATTCAAAACGTTCGGGAAGATTATAATCCACCTGAATAGTTCCTAATTGCCATTTCCTGCCGATAGCATCTTTGACCATAAAGTCTAATTTCGGTCCATAGAACGCAGCTTCGCCAATTTCTACAGTCGTATTCAAATTCCGTGCTTTGGCAGCATGCATAATGGCAGCTTCTGCTTTTTCCCAGTTTTCATCCGAACCAATGTACTTTCCCTTATTTTCAGGATCCCGTAAAGATATCTGAGCTGTAAAATCTTGAAAATCCAATGTCTTGAATATGTATAATATAATGTCAATTACTTTGCAGAATTCTTCTTCCAATTGTTCCGGAGTGCAGAAAATATGTGCATCATCTTGCGTAAAACCTCTCACACGTGTCAATCCGTGTAATTCGCCACTTTGCTCATAGCGATAAACTGTTCCAAATTCTGCAATCCGTAAGGGAAGATCTTTATATGAATGCGGTTTGCTTGCATAAATTTCGCAATGATGAGGACAATTCATCGGCTTGAGGAAAAATTCTTCTCCTTCTTGCGGAGTAGTAATCGGACGGAATGAATCCGCACCGTATTTTTGGAAATGTCCTGATGTTTTATATAAATCAACATGTCCGATATGCGGACACATTACTTGCTGATATCCGTATTCTTTTTGCACTTTCTTTAAGAAATTCTCCAGGCGTTCCCTCAAAGCAGCACCTTTAGGAAGCCAGATTGGCAATCCGATTCCGACTTTCTGAGAAAAAGTAAACAATTCCATTTCTTTTCCCAGTTTACGGTGGTCACGCTTTTTGGCTTCTTCCAACAAGAGTAAATACTCATCTAATTCTTTCTTTTTAGGAAATGTAACACCATAAATACGGGTCAATTGTTTGCGTTTTTCATCTCCTCTCCAATAAGCTCCTGCAAGATTTAATAACTTGATAGCTTTGATATAGCTCATATCTGGAAGGTGAGGTCCACGACATAAGTCAATAAAATCGCCACTTTGGTAAAATGTAATCGTTCCATCTTCCAAATCCTGTATCAATTCTATTTTGTATTCATCACCTTTTGCCTTGAAATAATCCAAGGCTTCGGCTTTGGTTACTTCTTTTCGAACAATGGATTGCTTGGAAGAAACCAATTCCGCCATTTTATCTTCAATTTTCTTAAAATCATCCGAAGAAATGGGATAATCCAGAAAATCTATATCATAATAAAATCCTGTTTCTATAGAAGGTCCTATCCCAAATTTTACTCCGGGATATAATAATTCGATAGCTTCAGCCATAAGATGAGCCGACGTGTGCCAGAAGACATCTTTTCCTACTTCATCATTCCAGGTAATCAAACGAACATTTGCATCAGAATTGATAGGGCGATTGCTGTCCCACATTTCATTATTAACCATAGCCGCCAATACATTGCGAGCCAATCCTTCACTTATCGACAAAGCTATATCATGCGATGTAATCCCTTTTTGGTATTGTCTTACCGAACCATCAGGTAATGTTATATTAATCATAATACGATTGTTATTCTTCTAATTTTTGAAAGCTACAAAAATACACGATTTTTCTTTTAAGAAAAGAAAAAAATCGTTGTTTACGTATTTTTACATAAAAAAATAAAGGATAATCGTATCCTTTATTTATATTGTATTTCCTGTGAAACAGGATAAAGATTATAAACTCAATTATTTATTTTTCGCCAAATAATCCTGAACCTGATCAGTAGCGACAATAGCTTCTTTAAATGTATAAGCACCGGTTTTTGCAGAACGTTCCATACGGATAATTTTTGCAAAATCTTTTCCGGTTGATTTTTTCAGTGTTGCAACAACTTTCTTTGCCATGACTTATATTTATTTAATTTCTTTATGAACGGTTACTTTCTTCAAAAAAGGATTGTATTTTTTCAACTCCAAACGATCGGGAGTATTCTTACGATTTTTTGTGCTGATATATCTTGACATCCCCGGAATACCTGATGCTTTCTGCTCAGTACATTCCAAAATAATCTGCTGTCTCGCCTCTTTATTTTTCTTTGCCATTGTTCTATGCTTTATATTTTTCGGATTGCAAAAGTACAACTTTTTTTGTTATGAAAAGATTTTTGGGGAAGAAAAATAAATTTGATTAACTCTGAACTTCTTTTTCTTCATGAAATTCTATATTTTTCTTTGCTAATGTGTAGAGCCAAAGTGTGAAAAAACCGCAACATAATCCCAATAGTGCTCCACAAAGAATATCACCCGGATAATGAACCCCTAAATAAATCCGTGTATAAGAAAACAGAATCCCCCATAATGGGAATAACCATTTAACTTTCCTGTTTATCGGCGTAAAGAAATATATAAATAAAACAACCAATGAAAAACTATTCGCTGCATGAGAAGAAACAAAGCCGTATTGCCCGCCTCTGTATACACTGCCGTCTTTATTGACATGCAAATGCAACTGCTCGCTGATTCCCGATTTTTCATTGCTGGGACGATAGCGTTCCACTTTATGTTTTATCCAGTTCGAGCTTTGATCGGAGAAAACAATTGACAATGCAAAAAAAGCCAGTATCAGCCAAAATTTCTTGTGATAATATTTCCACATCATCCACAAAATAACTGCCAACAGCGGAAACCAAAACCACATGGAGGTCATCCAGTACATTAATATGTCAAAAAATGAATTGTGAAATCCATTCAGAAAAATTAATAATTCTTGGTCTATTTCTATTAAACGTTCTAACATTTTATTCAAAATCAGGATATAATAAATATTTTTTACGAGTTTGTTTGAATTTCTTCAAATCTTCTTGCCAGGATTCTTTAATCTGGGCAGCTGTTTTTCCGGCAATGATTTGTTCTTTTAATTTCTTTGTTCCAGCAAGCCTGTCAAATGAAGAAGTAAAAAACTTTGTTTTATCGGAATAATTCTGATAGGCTTCAATAAGCAAATCAATATTAATAAAATTTCCGTTTTTCATCACAACAAGCGACAGATTTGTCAAGTCAAAGCCACGACATTTTTGTCCCAGACAAGGAGGATTAGTCGCCACTCCAGGAATATTCCTTGGAGTAAAATACATATCTCCAATAGGGAAATCAGGATGACCAAGCAAGCAGAAAGGAGTATCTGTTCCTCGTCCAATACTCATCGGAGTTCCTTCAAAAAGACACAAAGAAGGATACAAATATATTGCAGCCATTGAAGAAAGATTCGGAGATGGATTTTTTTTCAGCTGATAACGGAACATGTGGGCATAGCCAAAGACGGACACAACTGTCAAATCACATTTTATCCTTCCGGTCAACCAACCTTCGCCATTAATCATTTTAGCATATTCGCCGATTGTCATTCCATGAACAATGGGAACCGGATGCATTCCGATAAAAGATTTTAGCGCAGTATCTAAAACCGGTCCATCCACCCAAAAACCATTCGGATTGGGACGATCCAAAACAATTACTTTCACATTGTTTTCCGCAGCAGCTTCCATAATGTAATGCAAAGTAGAAATATAGGTATAAAATCGTGCGCCTACATCCTGCATATCAAAAACGACAATGTCAATTCCTTGCATTTGTTCTTTAGTCGGCTTTTTATTCTTGCCGTAAAGAGAGACAATGGAAACTCCTGTTTTACTATCAACAGAGCCGCTAATATGTTTCCCCGCTTCTTCATTTCCTCTAAATCCATGTTCAGGAGAAAATATCTTTGCAACTTTAATTCCAGCCGAAAGAAGAGTATCCAACAGATGTACATCTCCAATTGTCGAAGTATGATTAACGCATAGTGCTACCGTTTTTCCTTTAAGAGCAAGAAAATAACCTTGTGTGCGTGCTGCTCCAACTACTAATTGCGAATCATCAACATCTTCCAAAACAATTTTATAATTTTGCGATTGACAATTAAATAGTATACTAATGAATAATAATAACAATATTTTTTTTCTCATTATTTATCTTTTGTAAATGTTTTCATATTGTAAAAGGTCGAATCATTTAATGATAACTCATTTGTTGCAAGCATCATTTTTTTATTAAAGAAACAAAAATGCCCAAGTTATTATACTCAGGCACTTCATCAAAAACATTAATTTTATTTCAATATTTTTAAAAACTCAATTGTCAAATCCCAAACTTGAGGAACGCTTTCTATCAACAAACGCTCATCAGGAGAATGCACTCCTCGCAAAGTAGGTCCGTATGAAATCATATCCATCTTAGGATATTTTTCTCCTATAAGACCACATTCCAAGCCCGCATGAATAGCCAAAACCAAGGGATCTTTCTTGAATAAATTAATATAAGCCTGTTTCAATACATTTAACACTTCCGATTTCGGATTGGGAGACCACCCCGGATAACCATCGGAATTTTCCACATCTGCATTCACAAGTCCGAATAATGCCGATACCATATTGACCGCATCTTCTTTTTTGCTTTCGCGGGAAGAACGCTGGCTGGTAGTCACAGTAATCTGTTTATCATCCATCTTCACAGATGCCAAATTAGTTGAAGTTTCCACAAAGTTTTCTATAGTTTGATCCATTGCCAATACGCCATGAGGACATGCGTACAAAGCATCCACCAAATCAGACTGAGTAAAATCATCAATCACGAACTTGGGCATATCTGCCTTTTCAAAACTTACTTCCACTCCCGGATCAGTAACATTTAATTCTTCTTTTATTTCATTATTAAATGTATGTACATATTCTTCAAATTGCTTCGTGTTTTCTTTGGGAACCGTAATTATCGCCACACCTTCTCTTGCAATGGCATTGCGTAAATTTCCGGCATCAACATGAGCAATAGCAATATCAAAAGAATAAGTACCTTTATACAAAACACGATTAAGTATTTTATTCGCATTGCCCAAGCCTTTGTTGATATCATCCCCGCTATGTCCGCCTTTAAGTCCTTTGACGGTAATTTTATACGGAACCATGTTTGCCGGGACATGCTGTTTTTCATAATCTATCTTTGCAACCGTATCTTTTCCACCTGCACAACCGATAAAAAATTGTCCTTCATCTTCCGAATCCAGATTCAATAACATTTTCCCTTTCAAGAAATCGCTTTCCAAAGCAAATGCACCGCTTAATCCGGTTTCTTCATCTACAGTAAAAAGACATTCTATTGGACCATGTTCAATGGTTTTATCTTCCAGCAATGCCAATGCTATTGCCATTCCAATACCATCATCAGCTCCAAGCGTTGTTCCCTTTGCCTTTATCCATTCTCCGTCAATATAAGGCAGAATAGAATCCGTATCAAAATTAAAAACAGTATCACTATTTTTTTCACACACCATATCCATGTGGCTTTGGAAAATAACGGAAGTGACTTTTTCCTTTCCTTTTGTCGCCGGCTTAGAAATTAAAACATTTCCAATTGTATCACGCCTGGTTTCCAATCCCAATTTCTTGCCTGTTTCCAACAAATAGGCTATTATCTTTTCTTCCTTTTTTGAAGGACGGGGAACCTGACATATTTCCAGGAAATATTTCCATACTCCCACCGGCTTAAGTTTTAAAATATCTGTATTCATATCTATTATTTTTTAAAGTTTTACAAAATGGAGATGCAAAGTTACATAAGTTTTTTATAAAAGCAAAAATAAAACACGACTCAATCAATTTTTTATTCATCATTTTCTTTAGCAATACTGATCATCCCTTCGGGATTGTTATGATGTAATAAAATTTTATAAAGGAATAAATTTTTTTTTGTTTGCTACCGAGTAGCAAATGAGAAATTGTTTCGGTTCTTGTTTGCTACCGAATAGCAAGCGAGAAATTATTCCGGTTCTTGTTTGCTACCGAGTAGCAAGCGAGAAATTATTCCGGTTCTTGTTTGCTACCGAGTAGCAAGTAAGAAATTGTTCCGGTTCTTACTTGCTACCGAGTAGCAAGCGAGAAATTGCTCCGGTTCTTACTTGCTACCGAGTAGCAAGCGAGAAATTGCTCCGGTTCTTGTTTGCTACCAAAGAGCAAGTGAGAAATTGTTCCGGTTCTTGTTTGCTAAACTTTAGCAAGCAGGAAAAAAAATTCTGCTTGCTACTAAATTGCAATTTTTGCAATTCTGCTTTCTTAAATGTTACTCCCAACAGATTTAATAATTGTACAGGTAATGTGAGTTCGAGATTTACTTGTTTGCATAAGAGAAGCTATGCAAGTTTTAGTAACGTCAGTTCGAAATCAATGGTAAAAATGTTTTTAATGCTTATTTGGTTATAGCTGAAAGTTTAAAGTTTAGGCTGAAATATGAAACTCATTTCACCATTGTACCGCTTCACCATTGTACCATTTCGCCATTGTACCATTTTACTATACTACAAATAAACATTAAAATGACCCCAAACTTACGTTACTCTACTCAAAATCTTTTTTTCTGAAAATTCCATTTTCCTAAAAATGTGTATCTTTGCATATTGATTTTTTACCAATATATAAAAATTCGATGAAAATGAAACGCAAATTACTGACAATTACTATTTTTTTATTTTTATCAGGGGCTATTTCAGCACAATCCATTATCAGGAATCAGGAATCTGATTCTTCGGTTGTTGAACAGTTGGATATTTTGATGTCCACATGGTATGCGAAAAAAGCCGTTTACCATGAAAATTCACAGGCTCCGGTTGTCGAAAAAGAATGTCCTTATACCCATCCTGATTCTGTTATGATATATCGTTTACAGAAACTAACCGACCAGACACTTTTCCCTATGGTTTTTAATGAGGATATTCGCTCATTTATCAATATGTATATCCGTAGAAGCCGTCAAGTTTCTATTATGTTGGGTTTGGCAAAATATTATTTTCCCATGTTTGAACAGACAATGGATAAATACAATTGTCCGTTGGAATTAAAATATTTGGCGATTATCGAATCTGCATTGAATCCCATCGCCGTTTCTAAAGCAGGAGCTACCGGATTGTGGCAATTTATGTATGCTACCGGAAAAATGTATGGATTAGAAGTTACTACGATGCTTGATTATCGTTGTGACCCCTATCGTTCAACCGATGCGGCAGCCCGCCATTTGAAAGATTTAAGCAATATGTTTTGGGGTGATTGGGTATTGGCTCTGGCTGCATACAATTGCGGACCGGGAAATGTAAAAAAAGCTATTGTTCGTTCAGGAGGAAAAACCGATTTTTGGGATATTTACCAATATCTTCCTAAAGAAACAAGAGGATATGTCCCTGCTTTTTACGGTGCCTGGTATGTGATGAGTTATTACGACAAATATGGAATTGAGCCGGCAGAAATGCAGTTTGGGCAAGTGGATACTTTTTTGATAACGGATAAGTTGCATTTTGAGCAGATTTCTTCAGTTTTGAACATTCCGGTTGACGAAATCAAGGCATTAAACCCTCAATATAAGCGAAACATTATTCCACCATCGGAAGATCCCATGTATTTACTACTTCCTATTGAATATACTATCGCATACGAAATGAATAAAGACAGTATTTACCGCTATAATGTAGATACATATTTCTCAAAACCTTCTATCTCTACAGGCGGAAATGAGCAAATTGTAAGTTCGAATTCAGGTGACTATAAATTACAACCTAAAATACATACGATTAAAAGCGGAGAATCATTGTCTGTTATTGCACAAAAATACAAAACAACATCTGCCGAATTGGCTAAATTAAACAAGATAAGCGTTGGAACAACTATCCATCCGGGAAAGAAATTGATTGTAGGATACAACAAAATACCTGTCGCTAAACCCAAACCGGCAACAACCGACAGCACATTGGTAACTCCAAACACTACAGTTTCGGACAGTTTGCTGAAAGCCCAAACAGATACTATTAATGTCAATAACGACATTAAAACGACCAATACTGCTAAAGAATACATCACTTATCGGATTACATCGGGTGATACGCTGGCTTCCATTGCCAGACGTTATGAGAATGTATCTGTTGCAGAATTGAAAAGAATTAATCAGTTGGAAAGCGATAATCTTTCGATTGGGCAATCCATAAAAATCCCTGTTTTTTAATTAGCATTGGAAACAATACATTCAATTGGAGATATTGACCTTGAAAAAGGTTCGATTTTACTCGCTGACAAACCGCTGCGTTGGACATCTTTTGATGTGGTCAATAAGTTGAAATATGAAATCAAAAAAAAGTATGATGTAAAGAAATTCAAAATCGGACATGCCGGAACCTTAGACCCTTTGGCGACAGGTTTATTGGTAGTATGTATCGGAAAATGTACAAAATTGATTCCGCAAATTCAACTGCAAACAAAGGAATATACCGGAACATTTACCATAGGTGCTACAACAGTTAGCTATGATTTAGAAAAACAACCCGAAAATTTTCTTCCCTGCAATCATATTACAAAAGAAGATATTGACAAGGCAGTTTCCCAACTGACAGGAATACTTCAACAGCTTCCTCCTGTTTTTTCGGCAGTGAAAGTGGATGGAAAACGTGCTTTCGATTACGCCCGAAACGAAAAAGAAGTAACTCTACAACCTAAAGAAGTTGCAATTTATTCTTTTGAAATTACCCGCATGGATTTGCCGGAAATTGATTTTAAAATAACTTGCAGCAAAGGAACCTATATTCGTTCCATAGCTCGGGATTTTGGAGAATTACTTGAATGTGGTGCTTATCTGAGCGCTTTGCGAAGAACAAAAATCGGCGATTTTTCTGTGGAAAAAGCAATGGATATGGCTCCATATATTAATGTGGAAAAATTTATAAATCCCAATCGAAGAAAAAAGGATTTTGAAGAGTAAATAAATCAATTAATAGTGAACTTTTCTATGGAATTAATTTTTGCAAGTAACAATAGACATAAACTCGATGAAGTAAGAGCATTAACGAAAGACAACTACAAAATCATTTCTCTTTCGGATATTGGATGTAATGAGGAAATACCGGAAACCCAGCCTGATTTATTGGGGAATGCGCTTCAAAAAGCTCGTTATATTCACAAGAAATATCAAAGAAATTGTTTTGCAGATGACACCGGTTTGGAGATTGAGGCTTTGAATGGTCATCCGGGAGTATATTCCGCACGTTATGCGGGCGAACATTGTTCGTTTGAAGATAATATGAATAAGGTTTTGCAAGAGATGCAGGATATTTCAAACCGCAGAGCATGTTTCAGGACGGTTATTGCGTTAATATTAAACGGAAAAGAGTATATCTTTGAAGGCAAAGTTGACGGAATTATCTTGAGAAGGAAACATGGATCAGAAGGATTTGGCTACGATCCTATTTTCCAACCGGATGGATTTCAACAATCCTTTGCTCAAATGGAGCTGGATAAAAAAAATGCTATTAGTCATCGCGGACGGGCACTGGAGAAACTAATAGATTTTCTTAATACATTAATATAATACTTATGGAATCAAAACAATTATCCATTTCGATTGTCGGTTCGGGAAATGTAGCTTGGCATCTTGCCAAAAATTTGCATGCCCGTAACATTACGGTAAAAGCAATTGTTAGTCGGAATTTTGACAAAGGAAAACCTTTAGCGGACAGCATTCGTGCTGAATTTGTAGACAATTTCAAGCAAATCCCTGCATCGGATATTTATTTGCTCAGCATTAAAGATGATGCATATAGTTCGGTAATATCATCTTTGCCGCCATCAAATTCGATTTATCTCCATACATCGGGTTCTATAGAAATGAATATTTTGAAACGATTATCACCGAATTATGGTGTTTTGTATCCTTTTCAAACATTTACAAGGGGGAAAGAACTTGATTTTTCTCAGGTTCCACTTTGCCTGGAAGCATCCAATCTTTATACGAAAGAGATTTTATCGCAATTGGCAGAACAGTTTTCAGATATTCATTATTGGCTTAATTCCTCGCAGCGGTCATACTTGCAGCTTTCCGGTGTTTTTGCCAGCAATTTTCCCAACGCGTTATTTGTTATTGTGAAGCAAATACTCGAAAAGCAACAAATGGATTTTTCCATGGCAATTCCGTTGATAAAAGAAACGGTTGCAAAGTTGGACAGCCTTTTCCCCGAAGAAGCTCAAACAGGTCCGGCTATCCGTAATGATAAGACAGTTATGGAAAGGCATTTGGGAATGTTATCTGATAAAGATGACAAAGATATTTATCAATTATTATCAAGAATTATTCAAAAACAGCAAAATATAGAATGAAGAATTATAAGGAAAAGCTAAAGAATATTACTACATTTATATTTGATTTTGATGGAGTATTAAGCGATGGGAAAGTACTTGTTGCTTCCAACGGCGACCAACTCCGTGTAACCGATGCTAAAGATGGTTATGCGATTCAGTATGCGATAAAGTGCGGATTCCGGATTTGTATTATTTCCGGAGGCTATTCCGAAACCATGCGGGCACGTTTCAGCGGATTTCCGGCATTTGATATTTTTTTAAAAGTAGCCGACAAAACCAAAGTTTTTACCGAATATCTGGAAAAGCATGCTATCAATCCTGAACAGGTTGTATATATGGGAGACGATATTCCCGATTATGAAGTTATGCAAATGGCAGGCTTACGGGTATGTCCTGCTGATGCGGCTGTAGAAATACAGCATATTTCCCATTATATCTCCCATAAAAAAGGAGGTGACGGCTGCGTGCGTGATATTATTGAACAAATTTTGCGTGCCCAGAATAAATGGTTTAAAGAAGGAGCCTGTATTTGGTGAAACGGTGAAGTGGTAAAACGGTAAAATGGTGTTTCGTCTGTGCGTACTCTTATTTATTCATTTACTTATTCTAACTTCATTTAACTTGCATAACTTCTCCTAATCAAATACAGTTTATTTGATACTTTTTTATTATATTTGCAAAATCATTTAAAGCATGGTGACGGAGCGGCACCCGTGTCATTGCTTCAAGCCTACGGGTTTTGAGAGCAAAAAGTAAGTTGCATCGGTTGATGCAAGTCGCTCTGAGGGCAAAAAGTGAGTTGCATCGGTTGAATCGGTTGATGCAAGTCGCTCTGAGGGCAAAAAGTGAGTTGCATCGGTTGATGCAAGTCGCTCTGAGGGCAAAAAGTGAGTTGCATCGGTTGATGCAAGTCGCTCTGAGGGCAAAAAGTGAGTTGCGTCGGTTGATGCAAGTCACTCCGAGAGCAAAAAGTGAGTTGCGGAAGTTCCCGCAAGTCGCTTCGAGGGCAAAAAGTGGGTTGCGGAAGTTCCCGCAAGTCACTCCGAGAGCAAAAAGTGGGTTGCGGAAGTTCCCGCAAAGATGAAAGAGGATAATTAGAAATTACGAATCGGCTAACGCGATATATAATTTGTACAACTGTTTTGCACAGCATAATTCGTAACTCGTAATTCATAAGATGAAATTAATTAAGATAAAACTGTTTTTACTTGCTGCCTTATGCTGTATTCCTTTCTGCATGTTAGGAAAACAGCTACAGGTCAATTTTAATTACCTGAAATTTTCGAATTCAGTGGGAACCTCTTATATTGAGTTTCAATTTCTTTTTCAAGGAAGCGGACTTGTTTATGCTCGTACCTCTCCGAATATATATCAGGCATTAATTGGAGCAGAAATCATTCTCCAAAGCGATGATACCTTGATTTCCCGTAATTACAATTTTACGGGAGAAGAATATTCGGACAGTCTTCCCTCGGGAAAAAATAATGTTTATAATGTAGTCCGAATCCCATTGCCTGATGGAAACTATACTATGAATATTCTTTTATACGACAAAAATGTACTTAAGCCGGATACATTGTATTATAATGATAAAATAAATATTAATTTTCAGGATGATAAAACTGTAAACATTTCGGATATTCTTCCCATCGGTTTTTTCAAAAAAGCGGAACAGGCAGATAACTTTAGCCGCCATGGCGTGGAATATATGCCTTATCTATCTGATTTATATCCGGAGAATATTGACAGATTGACATTCATGGCAGAAATCTACAACACGGATATTATCTCTATCGGAAAAGATTTTGTGATTCATAGCTATATTGCGCGATACAATGAAAGTAAACCAATTGTATCTAACAAATATGAAAAATGGGAAGTCGGGAAAAAATCGGATTTACATGTTATTCTTCAAAATTTCGATATTGATAGCCTTCCTTCGGGGGATTATGAATTGAAAATAGAAGTTTTGGACAGGAAAGATACGCTACATGCATATACTTCATGGTTTTTCCAACGGGAGAACCCTTTAGTTCCCAATATCCGGCAAGCACGAACAGACAGTCTTCCCTATGATACGATGAAACTATATTTAGACTATATCCGCATTATTGCAACTCCTGATGAGATTGACTTTATTGACAATATTTCTCCTGATAAATATCATGAAATAGAACAGTTTTTCAATACGTTTTGGGAAGCACGCAGTATAGACCATCCACAAAACGAATGGCATAAATATTATTCTCAGGTTATGCGTGTCAATAATAATTATTCTACCTTGAAAACCAAAGGATATAAGACAGACAGAGGACATTATTATCTGAAATATGGTCCTCCTAATAATATACAGTACGAGCATTCCGAAGTGAATGGTCCACCGTATGAAATCTGGACGTATAATATACTGTCCAACGGACAAGCCAATAGGATATTTGTTTTCTATAATGTAGATTTAACTACGAAAGAATTCAAATTGTTGCATTCCGACGCCAAGGGAGAATTTTCCAATCCAAAATGGAAAGAAATATTGTATATTAATAACTCTATTAATACGGTTAACCCGATAGAATTGCAAAACAAATAAAAGCAGTAATGAAGGAAAAGAAAATTATCATATTGGGATCGGCATATCCGTTGCGAGGAGGCGGAATTGCTTCTTTTAACGAATGTTTATGCCGTGCATTTACAAAAAACGGATATCCTTGTAAGATATATACTTTTTCGCTTCAATACCCATCTTTATTATTTCCTGGAAAAACACAATATTCCGAAGAAGAAAAACCGGAAGATTTGGAAATTGAAGTATTGGTAAATTCGATTAATCCATTTAACTGGATAAAAGTTGGGAAAAAAATAGCTAAAGAAAAACCCGATATCTTAATCTTCCGCTATTGGACACCTTTTATGGCTCCCTGTTTTGGAACAATTGCTCGTTTTGTAAAAAAAAATAAGCATACAAAAATTATCGCAATTGTTGACAATATGATTCCGCATGAGCAACATTTTTATGACTCCTGCTTATCCAAATATTTTGTTAAACCGATGGATGCATACATCGCTATGTCGCAGTCGGTATATAATGATATTAATCATTTTGACCTACAGAGCCCTAAAAAGCTCGTGCTTCATCCATTATATGATAATTTCGGGAAAGCAATAAGCAAAGCAGAAGCTTTAGAAAAAATAAAACTTCCTCAGGAAAATATTTATCTTTTATTTTTTGGTTTCATTCGAGCATATAAAGGATTGGACTTATTGTTGGAGGCATTTGCAGATAGGCGTTTACGATCTTTTCCGGTTAAATTAATTGTTGCAGGGGAATTTTATGAAGATGAAAAATCTTATTTGCAAATAATAGAAAAACATCATTTGCAAAATGATGTTATTTTGCGGACAGCATTTATTCCAAACGAGGAAGTAAAAGATTATTTTTGTGCTGCCGATTTGATTGTCCAGCCTTATAAAAGTGCGACACAGAGTGGTGTAACTCAAATCGGTTATCATTTTGAAAAACCTATGTTAGTAACCAATGTTGGAGGCTTGTCTGAAATTATTCCTGACGGTAAAGTTGGCTATGTTGTTGAGCCTAACAATAAGAAAATTGCAGATGCTTTGGTTGATTTTCTTGAAAAAAAGCCGGATTTTTCACAAGGGATTAAAGAAGAAAAGAAAAAATATAGTTGGGAGGAATTTATTCAGGCTATTATTCTCTTGACTGAAAAAATATGATAATAATTAAAATATATGTCTAAAAAAGTAGCACTTATCACAGGAATTACTGGACAGGATGGTTCGTTTCTTGCGGAATTTTTATTGGAGAAAGAATATGAAGTTCATGGTATTTTGCGCCGGAGTTCGAGTTTTAATACAGGACGAATAGAGCACCTTTATTTCGAACAGTGGATAGAAGACACCAAGCAAAAGAGAAATATCGATCTTCATTACGGAGATATGACCGACTCATCTTCCCTGATTCGGATTATTCAACAGATTCAACCGGATGAAGTTTATAATTTGGCGGCTCAATCGCATGTAAAAGTGTCTTTTGAGGTTCCTGAATACACGGCAGAAAGTGACGCCGTTGGTACACTACGGATTCTGGAAGCAATACGAATTTTAGGTCTGGAAAAGAAAACCCGTATTTATCAAGCTTCTACATCCGAATTATATGGATTGGTACAGGAAGTTCCACAATCAGAGACCACGCCTTTTTATCCGCGTTCTCCTTATGGAGTAGCAAAATTGTATGGCTTTTGGATTACCAAAAACTATCGTGAAGCCTATGGCATGTATGCGGCAAACGGAATATTATTCAATCACGAGAGTGAAAGACGTGGAGAAACTTTTGTCACTCGAAAAATCACCTTGGCAGCAGCACGTATTGCTCATAAATTACAACGAAAATTGTATTTGGGAAACTTGGATGCGTTACGCGATTGGGGGTACGCCCGTGATTATGTAGAATGTATGTGGTTAATTCTTCAACAGGAAAAAGCAGAAGACTTTGTTATTGCCACCGGACAAATGCATTCCGTACGGGAATTTTGCACATTAGCTTTCCAGGAAGCAGGAATCAATCTCCGTTGGGAAGGAAAAGGAGTGAATGAAAAAGGGATAAATACTGAAACAAATGAAATCTTAGTAGAGGTTGACCCTAATTATTTCCGTCCAACCGAAGTGGAGCAATTGTTAGGAAATCCGACAAAAGCAAAAACGCTTTTGGGTTGGAATCCGACAAAAACATCTTTTGAAGAATTGGTCAAAATCATGGTAAAACATGATATGGAGTATGTTCTAACAGAAAACAAAAAAATATGATAATCATGGAGAAGCAGGCAAAAATATATGTAGCAGGACACACCGGATTGGTAGGTTCGTCCATTATGCGCTGTTTGCATCGCAACGGCTATGAAAATATTCTCACAAAAGAATTCAATGAGTTAGATTTACGCAATCAAGAAGCAGTAGAAGATTTTTTCGCGAAAGAAAAACCTCAATATGTTTTTTTGGCAGCAGCTAAAGTAGGTGGTATTCTCGCAAATAACACCTATCCGGCTGAATTTATTTATGATAATCTGTTGATTGAAGCTAATATTATTCATTATGCATATAAAAACAATGTCAAGAAACTATTGTTTTTAGGTAGTTCTTGTATTTATCCTAAAATGGCTCCACAGCCTATTAAGGAGGAATATTTGTTAAGCGGGTATTTAGAGCCGACTAATGAAGCATACGCAATTGCCAAAATTGCAGGAATAGAACTTTGCAAATTTTATCGTCGGCAATATGGTTGCAATTTTATTTCTGCCATGCCGACTAATTTATACGGCATCAACGATAATTTTGACTTGAACAGTTCACATGTCTTGCCGGCTTTGATTCGAAAATTCCATGAAGCAAAGATAAACAATCAGTCTGAAGTTGTGCTTTGGGGAACAGGAAACCCCATGCGCGAGTTTTTATTTGTGGATGATTTGGCTGACGCTTTATTATTTTTAATGCTGAATTACAACGAAGAATCGCATATCAATGTAGGGACAGGCGAGGATATTCGCATTGGTGATTTAGCATTGTTGGTAAAAGATATTGTCGGATTTAAAGGCGAAATTGTTCATGATTTGAATAAACCGGACGGTACTCCTCGCAAATTACTTGACGTAAGTAAATTGCACACATCAGGCTTTAAGCATAAAACCAGTTTAAAAGAAGGAATTTCTAAAGTATATCAGTGGTATCTGGAGCAGTAAAGAGATGAATGCACCTCTACAAACCTCACAGTCTAATTGATACCTTTTTGACCATTTCTTCTTTCCAACTGCGGAAATCGCCTTGCTTAATATGTTTTCGTGCTTCTTTGACCAGCCATAAATAAAAATGGAGGTTGTGCAAACTGCCAATCATTGACCCAAGCATTTCTCCATTTATAAACAAATGACGAAGGTAAGCTTTAGAATATTCTCTGTCGGCAAACAATTCGCTTTGTTCATCTAAGGGAGAAAAATCATGTTTCCATTTTTCATTACGCATATTCATAATGCCGTTACGGGTAAACAATACGGCATTGCGTCCGTTACGGGTAGGCATCACACAATCAAACATATCTATTCCCATCGAAATACATTCCAAAATATTGGCAGGAGTCCCTACTCCCATCAAATATCGCGGTTTTTCTTTGGGGAGAATACCACAGCAAAGTTCCGTAATTTCGTACATCATTTCTGTAGGTTCACCCACTGAAACTCCGCCGATTGCATTGCCATCGAAATCAAAGGAAGCAACGAATTCTGCTGATTGCTTGCGAAGATGCGGAAAAGTTCCTCCTTGAATAATTGGAAACAAAGATTGATATTTTCCATACAAAGGTGTTGTTTGCTGCCATTGATTATAGCAGCGTGCCAACCAACGATGAGTTCGTTCCATAGATTTTTGGGTATAATCTTCGGTGGCGGGATAAGGCGTACACTCATCAAATGCCATAATAATATCCGAACCTATTTTACGCTGAATATCAATAACATTTTCAGGGGTAAATTCATGTACAGAACCATCTATATGGGAAGAAAACGTAACACCATTTTCAGTAATTTTCCGTCTGTCATTCAACGAAAAAACTTGAAACCCTCCACTATCAGTCAGGATAGGTTTTGCCCAACCATTGAAATTGTGTAATCCTCCTGCTTCTTGAATAACTTCCATTCCGGGACGTAAATATAAATGGTATGTATTTCCCAAAATAATTTCAGCTTGAATATCTTCCCGCAGTTCCCGTATGTGAACACCTTTGACGCTTCCCACTGTTCCCACCGGCATAAATATCGGAGTATGAATTATTCCCGATTCCGTATGCAATTCTCCATTACGAGCATTGGATTTTGTATCTTTCTCTGAGATTATAAACTTCATTTTGTTAGTAAATTTTTGCAAAATTAATGCTTAATCCTTGAAGTATCTTTACTTTTGTCGCAAATTTATGAACATTATTTATTGATATTCAAACAGCATATTGTCAGGGCTTCATGGAGTTTTTGTCAGGTATTTTTTTTGTTCTTTTTTGGGTTTTATCGGCTTGTTTGCTGATACAGTTGCTCGTTTTTTGGATACTTTTTGCTCGTTTTGCTTTTTATAAATCAAAAAAACAACAAGCAAATGACTATCCTCCAGTCTCTGTAATTATTTGTGTCAAAAACGAATCCGGTTATATAAAACAATTTCTTCAAAATATTCTCACCCAAGAATACCCTGAGTACGAAGTTATTTTAGTCAATGATAATTCCATAGATGATAGCGATGGAGTATTGAAAGAAATGCAATATTATCACAAACATTTGCAAGTGATTAATGTCTCGACACAATTAAAATCTGCAAACGATAAAAGATTGGCATTGTCGGTAGGAGTAAAATCTGCAAAAAACAATACTGTCTTGATAACGGATGCCGATTGCTTACCCAATTCTCCTTCTTGGATAACAAAAATGCTTGATTGTCAACAGGGGAATAATCCAATTATTTTAGGCTATTGTTCGTATGGACATCAGAAAAGTTTTTTAAATAAGTTGATTTCTTTTGATGTATTCCATACCGCAATGTGTTATTTTTCATTTGCTCTTGCCGGAAAACCGTATATGGGGATGGGAAAAAACATCTTGTTCCCTAAGAAGATTTTTCTGGAAAACTTTAATTACTTATCTGCATATAGAGTAAACATTGGAAGAAATGATATGATAATTAGCGATATGGCAAAAGATTCTTCCATTAGTATTTCGTATGCCCAAGCATCACAAATGACATCTTTTGCTCCGTATGAATCTTTTTCCCATTGGTTGAGAGAAAAAGAAAACAGGCAATCGGCAAGCAAATATTACAAATTGATAAATAGATTCTTTTTGCGGTTATACAAGTTTACCGGATTCTTATTTTATGTAACACTTATAATCCTTTTGTTTCCAATGGTTAATAATCTCTTTTTGTTGATTTTCTTGCCTTCTACGTATTGCTTGAGATTGCTTTGCCAATGGCTTATCTTCGCAAAATCGTGCAATAAATTAAATGAAAAAAAGTTAGTAAAATATATCCCGCTCTTTGATTTGTTTTTTGCGTTTTTGATGCCATTTGTAAGAGGGATATTGTTATTTAAAAGGAAAAACGAATGGAAATAGAATTTAAAGAATCATTTACAACAAAAGCTCGCAGGGATTATACGCTGATACGGGAAGCTGTTGATTCCGGCAGTCAACAGGCGTATGCCCAATTGATGGAAAATTACAGAGAATCGCTTTACCGGCTCATGCTCAAAATGGTAAATAATCCTTATGAGGCAGAAGATCTTACTATTGAAGCTTTTGGAAAGGCTTTTCATCATCTCTCACAATACACTTGCGAATATGCTTTCAGTACATGGCTTTTTAAAATTGCTTCCAACAATTGTGTGGATTTCTTACGGAAAAAGAAATTGCATTTGTTTGAATTAGATAAAGGATATTCATACGATGAAAAAGGAGAACGTTCCATCGAACTTAATGACGATAAACCCAATCCGGAAGAACGTTTGTTTGATAAAGAGCAACGATCGGAAATCCGCAGACTGGTCAATTCTCTGAAACCCAATTATCGACAACTGATAGAATTACGCTATTTTGAAGAACTCTCTTACGAAGAAATCGCTGCCCGATTGGAAGTTCCGCTTGGAACAGTCAAAGCGATGTTGTTCCGTGCAAAATATATGCTACAGGCTATTGTTAAAGAAGCAAACTTTTGATTATTCAATAATAATGCCGGACAGGGGAGGCGATCCTTATCAGGGAGGGGAAGCGATCCTTACCAGGGCATATATGGGGTTCGCATACAGGATGTGAATATGAGCATAGATTAGGCAGGAATAAATAAGTCACAATAATTCTTTGTAAATACAAAAACCCAATCATATTTTTCATATTTTTGCTTAAATAAAAATAGTAAGGTAAACAATTCACATGAATTTTTCGGCAAAAATTTCTCAGGAGTTAAATCTTTCAGTAGAACACGTTCAGAATGTTATTGATTTATTGGCAGAAGGAGCAACTGTTCCTTTTATTGCACGCTATCGCAAAGAAGCAACCGGTTCAATGAATGAAGTATTTATCATGGCTGTCAGGGATCGGTTTAAACAATTATTGGAAATTGAAGACCGCAGGGCGGCTATTTTAAAATCCATCAATGAGCAAGGAAAACTTACTCCGGAACTAAAAGAAAAGATAGAAAAAGCAGAAACACTACAAGTGTTAGAGGATTTGTATCTTCCATACAGACCCAAGCGGAAAACGCGGGCAAGTATCGCCAAGGAAAAGGGCTTGGAACCTTTGTCGGATATGCTTTACAAGCAGCAAAATGGAGATGTGAAGAAATGGGCAGTAACATTTATCAATCCGGAATTAGGAGTAGAAACCGTTGAAGATGCATTGTCAGGAGCACGCGACATTTTAGCGGAACGTATCTGCGAAGATGATATTACAAGAGCTAAATTGCGTAATCTTTTTACGAACAAGGCTCAAATAATTTCCAAGGTCATTAAGGGCAAAGAGATGGAAGGAGATAAATACAGCATTTATTTTGATAATACGGAACTGTTGAAAAAAGCATCTTCTCATCGTATCCTGGCAATGTTTCGAGGAGAGGATGAAGGTTTTCTCCGCTTGAAAGCCGAACCTGACGAGATTGAAGCCTTGGAGTTGATTGATAAAATCCACTTGAAAGCCGAAAATGAAGCTGCCGATCAAGTTGCTGATGCGATAGAAGATTCGTATAAACGTTTGCTTCAACCGCAACTCGAAACCGAAATGCGACAACAGGCGAAAGTTCGTGCTGATGATGAGGCAATACGCATTTTCTCTGATAATGCTCGGCAGTTGTTGCTGGCTCCACCTTTGGGCGAAAAAGTAATTATGGCAATTGACCCCGGTTTTCGTACCGGTTGTAAAGTTGTGGTTTTGGATTCTCATGGCAATTTGTTGGAACATACTGCTATTTTTCCGCATCCTCCACAAATAGAAGTTCATCAGGCGAATGAAACGGTCAAAGATTTAGCTACAAAATATACAGTGGAGGCAATTGCCATTGGAAATGGAACAGCAGGACGTGAGACAGAGAATTTTATAAAACATATTGATTTTGAAGAAAAGCCCATTATCGTAATGGTCAACGAAAATGGAGCTTCGGTTTATTCGGCATCAGAAGTTGCCCGTGAAGAATTTCCGGATTATGATATTACGGTTCGGGGAGCAGTATCTATTGGACGAAGATTAATGGATCCTTTGTCGGAGTTGATAAAAATTGATCCGAAATCTATTGGAGTGGGACAATATCAACATGATGTCAATCAGAAGAAATTACAGGAATGTCTGGAAGAAACCGTATCAAGTTGTGTGAATCTGGTAGGTGTTGAAGTCAATACGGCAAGTAAGGAATTGCTTGGATATGTTTCGGGAATAGGACCTGTTTTGGCAAAAAACATTGTCGAATACCGCAAAGAGCATGGTGGATTCTTATCAAAAGCATCTTTAAAGAAGGTGGCTCGTTTTGGAGATAAAGCCTTTGAGCAATCTGCGGGATTTTTACGTATTCGGGATGCCAAAAATCCACTGGATAGAAGTTCTGTTCACCCGGAAAGCTATCATATTGTTGAGAAAATGGCTGCAAAACTGCAATGTTCGGTTAATGATTTGGTTGAAAATGAATCTTTACGCCAGCAAATCAATATTCGGGATTTCATTACTCCTACGGTAGGAATTCCAACCTTGACCGATATTATGAAAGAATTGTCAAAGCCGGGACGCGACCCTCGCCAGGAATTTGATTTATTTGAGTTCGATAGAAATGTAAGTGATATTTCCGATTTACAGGTGGGAATGGTTTTGCCCGGAGTGGTGGTAAATATTGCCGCTTTTGGTGCTTTTGTCGATATTGGCGTACATCAGGACGGATTGGTTCATATCAGTCAGATGACAAAGAAATATATCAAAGACCCGAATATGATTGTCAAGCTCAATCAAAAAGTAAAGGTGAAAGTTCTGGAAGTAGATACCCGAAGAAAACGGATATCCTTATCAATGCTGGTGGATTAATATTTAACAGCCATGTATACATTTTTCATGAAACAAAAACCACGTTTTTCCGGTAGTTTTATTCTTTTGATAATCGCCGGTATTCTTTTGGGAATATCTGCTTGTAGTTCCCCTAAAGCACAATCGACGATAGAAAATCCAATTCAAGAAGAAGATTCTTTGAGCATTGTCCGCATTATTGCTGCCGGCGATGCGATGGCTCATAGTCCGCAGATAACATGGGCAAAAGATTCGGAAACAAATACGTATAATTACTCCGGTTGTTTTCAATATTTGGGAGATATTTTATCACAGGGAGATTTGAATATTGTCAATTTGGAAACGACCTTGGCAGGGGCACCCTATTCGGGGTATCCGCAGTTTTGTGCTCCCGATGAATTTGCGACAGCTCTCAGAAATGCAGGTTTTAATTTTTTCCTGCTGGCAAACAATCACAGTGCCGACAAAGGAACGAAGGGTGTAGAATTGACAATCGAAAAATCGCAAAAGCTGAATATTCCTACTGCCGGAACATATTTGAATGAACAGGACAGGCAGAATCATTATCCTGCTATCATGGAAATCAATGGCATCAAAATCGCGCTGCTTAATTATACGTATGGCACCAATGGACTTACTGTCAATCTGCCGGTATCTATCAACGATTTGAATGATACCTTAGAGATAAAAGAAGATATCAAAGCCGCTAAAGATAAGCAAGCGGATATACTAATTGCCTTCTTGCATTGGGGAACAGAATATCAACGCTATCCAAATAAAAAACAAAAAGAACAGGCTGCTTTCTTTTTCCAACAGGGAATAGATGTTATTGTCGGTTCACACCCACATGTTGTGCAGCCGGTAGAATATTTTGCCTACGATAAATCCGACACCACAAAAAAGAAATTGGTTTATTGGTCGTTAGGAAATTTTATCAGCAACCAGCGTAAAGAGCATACCGACGGTGGTATTTTGGCTTCATTTTCCATTGTCAAAAATAAGAATACACAATCTATCCGGGTGGAGAGCACAGAAGCAATCCCTTATTGGGTTTATCGAAATACAGATATTCGCCCCGGATATTTTGTATTGCCTGTTGAACGTTTTTTGAAAGATACGACTATATTTACATTTTCTACGGAAGACAAAGCTGCTTTTGAGAAATTTGTTCGTAATACAAATGAATTGTTGGAAGGAAAGTAAATCATCTTTCAATAGACCTCTTTAGAAAATGCTTTGCATGGTTGGGTGCTTCGTTCCTACCAATGACATACTCTTCAATTTTGCCCCTAAATCCCCTAAAGGGGACTTTACCACAGTAGGCTATTGTTAGTATTTAGCTCTTTTTCTTTTGATATTGTTTACTATATTTTATGTTGGTACGCTCTGTAAGTCCTCTTTAGGGGATTTAGGGGCAGTACTGGATGGCTTCGCTTCGCTCGCAAGGACGCACTGAACAAAGGAAGCAGCGT
>QMCD01000611.1_pt1 | contig 24722 bp, 23 predicted proteins | sample 1821841 | NCBI WGS metagenome assembly QMCD01 (sample SAMN01991225, study PRJNA193472) | Termite gut metagenome, whole genome shotgun sequencing project. | isolation source: worker | host: Macrotermes natalensis | reverse complement strand
GCGACCCTATAACCCCGGCCACAGCCGGATACTAGTTCCTAGTTCCTAATTCCTAACTACTAGATTGCGCCCTCCCGGAAGAGTAGGTAGCTGCCGGAATCCTTTTGATCAAGCCCTCGCTTGCTAATTGCTTGCGAGGGGTTTTTGGCAGTGTTTCATTCCGCGAAAGACGCACGCGACCCTATAACCCCGGCCACAGCCGGATACTAGTGCCTAGTTCCTAATTCCTAACTACTAGATTGCGCCCTCCCGGAAGAGTAGGTAGCTGCCGGAGAACTTTTGACAGAGCATCCCTCGCTTGCATGAGCTTGTGGGGGATGTTTTTTTGCGTGGGGGTTTCATTCCGTGAAAAGCGGGAGCGGTCGTTGGGCGCCAATGTCGATAATAATCTAATATTAATATAAAATGTCGAATAAAATTAAAAAGAAAATGGTAAATAATATAGACATGCCTGCGCCTATTATGATATAGTGTACTCGTCAAAGTTCTACAAAGTTTGCGGAGAAAGTTATATATAATTGCAAAGGGCGAATAGTATGTCGAACGAATTTGAAGTGTATAACGATCATCTTGAAGAGAAACGAAGAGAAATCAGTGAATTTGCGTTCGAGCAATATAAAAGAGACGGTAAGCTGTCCGGTAGAGATGTGTTGCGCGAAAGCAACGCTTTAGATGAGGTTGTAAACAAGAGGCTTCTGGAGGCTCGTCTTTTAAGATATAGGGAAAATATTATTCCATAAAGCATCCATCGCGGATGCACAAGAACATTTTAATAAAAAAGATTTCGAAAAACATTAATAAGCTATAATCAGATTACTCAGCCAGCAAAAATTTTAGGTGTTTAACCAGCAATTTTCAAAGAGCTTCTTGCTTTCATGAGGCGGAATTGTAGCCACGCTATGCGCGCTTTCGTGATAGCGAGGCGGGTATGCCCATCTCTTCACGATATTTAGCAACAGTGCGGCGAGAAATATTCATTTTGGCCGATTTAAGCGCATTGCGAATAGCCTCGTCAGACATGGGCTTTGCCGCGTTTTCGGTGTTTACAAGGCTTTTAATCATGCGTTTTACCGTAACTGCGGATATTATTTCTCCGTCCTCGCCTTTGAGTCCAGCGGTAAACAGGGATTTAAGCTCAAGGGTGCCGGCGGCGCATGCGATATACTTTCCGTTGACGGCTCTGCTTATGGTAGAGATGTTCAGTTCCAATTCGGTGGCGATGGTATCGAGCGTCATAGGATCCAAGGATAGACCGTCTTCGAAAAATTTGTGCTGAAGATGTACCATTCGCGTTACGATGCGGGTTAGGGTGCTTTCCCGTTTTTCAACGGCCTTAACAAGCCGATGCGCTTCGATTAGGCTCTGTTTAAGGTATTCCTTAGCGTAGGAATCGTCCAGTGAGGGAATCATGCGGGCGTAATCGAGATTTACGCGTAGTTGGGGTAGGCAGCGCCGATTATAGGCTACGCTAAAACCTTCCGCTGTTTTTTCCACGGAGGCGTCGGGCACTATGGTTTGCCGCGCCTCGCCGGTATAATAACCTTGCGAAGGGATAGGATTCAGAGTGCGCACGATGTTGCAAGCTTCTCGAGCAGACGCTTCATCGGTTTTCAACAGGGCCTGTATCCCTTTTATATTACCAGAGGCTAAAAGATCCATACCGCTCTCAACTAATTTGGTCGCGTGCTCATCGTATTTTTCGCGCCGCTGAAGCTGCAAAAGCAGGCATTCTTCCAGCCCGCGCGCACCAACCCCGGCGGGTTCGAGGCGCTGTATCTGTTCGAGCGCCCGCATTAAATAAGATCGGGGACAATTTAGCAGTTCCGCGATTTCTTCCGGCGGATCGGTGAAATAGCCCCGGCGATCCAAGCTTGCACACAAGAATCTGCATAACTCTAAAAAATCATCTTCCAGCTTAAGCGCGCCCAACTGTTCGTATAGCGTTTCTACAAAGGACTGCTCGTTGCAGCCCGCGGCGAAGTAGACGTCTTTTCCAGCGGCCCCGGCGCTGAAGATATCGTTTTGAAACGCGCTGACGAGCATGCGCGCCTCGGGATCGTCCGAAGCTGCGGGCAAAGCCGGCGTGGATTCGTAGGAGGGATATTCTTCGGCGTCTAAAAGCGGGTTGTCGTATGCTTTTTGTATTAGCAGCTCTTTCAATTCTTGCATAGGCAGCCGCAATACTTCCAGCGAAAACAGGATATCAGTGTTTAGCGCCAAATGTTGCCGCATTTCTTGCTTTGTATTAATATGGTTGCCCAATTGCATATACTTGTACTCCTGAATAACGCGGAAACCATAGTAGCCTATCAACCGGTGTATGAGATAAATACATGTGCCGGACGCATCGTGTTGGCACAATATTTGCTTTATAATACCATATCGATGCGAATTGCGCTAGAAAAATGCATAAAACGAAGCCCTTGGCGTCGCTAAGGCGTCAAGGGCTTTGATAGATGAGACTACAGGCGCTTGCTAAAAGGCGATGTCGGTTATGCGCTCCTCGCAAGGCGTTTCCACGAGTTCCTTGAAGCGCGTCATAAAGTTGGCGGCGGGCATGCCGTCGATGGCGCGATGATCGACCGTTATGCTGATAGGAAGGATGGGCCGAATCACTATTTGCCCGTCGCGAACGACCGCCTCGTCTTCAATTTTGCCGACGCCGAACATGACGGTCTGCGGCAGGTTAAGAGTCGGCGTGAAGTAACGCGCGCCCGCCATGCCGAGGTTGGTGAGGACGATGGTAGCCCCGGCTAGCTCTTCGGGTGTGAGTGTGCGGCTGCGGGCTTTTTCGGAAAGCCGGCTAAGCTTAAGAGCGATCTCGCTAAGGGAGAGGCTCTGAGCGCCGTGCAACACGGGGATCATCAGTCCGCTCTCAACCGCCACGGCGACGGCGATGTTGGCCGTATCATATTGCAGAATCTGATTGTCCTCTATAATCGAATTTAGCTGCGGGAATTCGATAAGCGCCTGAGCCAGCGCTTTTACCAGCAGCGCCGTTATGGAAAGCTTTGCTCCGGTTATACGGTTGACGCCGCGCTGCGCCAGCGCTTGCAGCTTGAGCAGCTCCGTGGCGTCGATGGCCCAGAACTGCGTACCTTGGGGCGCCGTTTCGTTGCTAAGCGACATAGCCTTGGCGACGACGCCGCGTATCCCCGAAAGCGGTACAACCTTTGCCGGGGTCAATGCGCCTTGAGCCTGCGCTTCCATGGGCGGGAGTGTCAGCGCCGCCCGAACGTCGTCCATCGTAACGCAGCCTCCGAAGCCTGTCGCCGCGACGTTCGCGAGCGCAACGCCATTATCCTTTGCGAACTTCCGAACCATAGGTACGGCTTTCACTTTTTCAAGAGCGCCTTTTTCATTAAGAGCGGCGGGCGTCGAAGAAACCTCGGGCGCGAAGTCCGCAGCTTCGTTGGTATCGACAACATTCTCGGCATTTACAGCAGCCTCTGCGTCTGCGCTTCCGCCAGCGTCATTCTCGCCATCGCTTTCGAAGGCGCAAATCGGTTCCCCGCAAGGGACGACGTCGCCCTCTTCGGCGAAAATTTCCGTCAAAACGCCCGATTGCGGCGACGCGTACTCGTTCACCAGCTTGTCGGATTCAATTTCGACCAGCACAGCGCCCTTATCAACATAATCGCCAACGCTGTAGCGCCACGCGGTAATCTGGCCCTCTGTCATCGTTACGCCGAGCTTTGGCATCGTTATTTGCTTGTCCAATGAAATCCCTCCTCTAGGCGGCCATTAATACCGCATGGCTTCGCGAACGGCGTCCAACAGCTTTTGCTCCGAGGGCAGTACGAACTTTTCCATCGGAGGGCTGTATGGCACGGGAATATCGAGAGCCGCGACGCGCTTTATCGGCCCATACAGGTCAAAGATGCCCTCTTCGGCGACGATGGCCGCCACTTCGCCGCCGATGCCGCCGGTCTTGTGACCTTCTTCCATTGTGACCAGCCGGCCCGTTTTCGCAACAGACGAGAGTATGGTTTCCTTGTCGAGCGGCCTTATGAAGCGTAGGTCGACGACTTCGACGTCTATGCCCTCGGCGCTGAGCTTTTCGGCCGCGGATAGCGCCGTCAATACCTGATAGCCATGCACGGTAACCGTTACGTCCTTGCCCGGGCGCTTGATATCCGCCTTGCCGAAAGGCACCTGTACGCCCGCGTCGGGTACGTCGCCGGTGGTCTTATAGAGCAGGCGATGCTCAAGGAAGATCGTGGGGTTATCGTCGTTTATAGCCATCTTCAGCATGGCCTTAGCCTCGGCGGGAGTGCTGGGATAGTAGATATCGTAGCCAGGCACCGCCAGCATTACGGATTCCAGAGATTGCGAGTGTTCCGACGCGCCGCCGAACCCTCCGCCGGTCGTGATCCGAAGCACCATGGGCACTTTTAAAGTGCCGCCATGCTCGTAGCGCCATTTTGCCATTTTGTTAAAGATTTCGTCGCCGGCGATAAAAAGGAAATCGCCGTACATAAGCTCGACGATGGGCCTTGAACCCGTTATGGCCGCGCCGACGCCCGCGCCGACGATAACAGCCTCGCTGATCGGGGTATCGCGTACGCGCTCCCCGCCAAATTCTTGAAACAGGCCCTTCGTTGCCAGCCGAACGCCGCCCGCGAACCCGACGTCCTCGCCCATGATGAAGATCTTATCGTTTAGCCGCATTTCTTCCGCCATCGCTTCGATGATGGCCTCGACAAACTGCATCTTGCGCATTTTTGCGTTACCCCCTTATCATATAATCGTTCAGCGCGTCTTCGGGCTTCGGACGCGGGCTTTCTATGGCAAACCTCTTTACTTCCGCCATCCTTTCGGCGACCTTCCGCTCGATGCTCGCCAGATCCTCCTCGGACGCCTCGCCTAGCGCCAGCGCCCGGAAGTTCTTTATGCAGTCGTTAGCCGCCATGAATTCCGGATCGACCTCCGCGCCAAAATACGGATAGCCCTCGGCGTGAGGACGCCAACGGCGTGTTACGCATTCGATGAAGTAAGGCCCTTCGCCGGCGCGGATTTTCGCGACGGCTTGGGTAACGGCCTCGTTAACCGCCAGAACGTCGTTACCATCTACCACCTCGCACGGGATGTTGTAGCCGGCGCAGCGGTCGGACAGGCGCGCCGTGGCGGTCGAGCGGTCGATGGGAGTGCTTATGGCTATGCCGTTGTTCTCGCATAGGAACAGTATGGGCAGTTTCCATACCGACGCCAGGTTCAGCGACGAGCCTACGACTTCTCTATTGGCCGAGCCGTCGCCGAAGAAGTTTACGACGACTTGCTGCTTATTAGCGAAGCGCGCCGTTAGCCCGGCGCCCACGGATAGGGGAAAGCTCGAGCCCAAGCTGCCGCCGATGCCGTAGATGCCAAGCGAAGGGTCGGCGATATGGAAGCCGCCCTTGCCGCCGCTTGCGCCGGTAGTTTTGCCGCAAAACTCGGCGGCGATTTTTTCCGGGGGAAGCCCCTTGCCGATCAAATAGCCGAAGCCCCTATGATGCATGAAGACCATGTCGTCCCGTCTCAAGTCCATCGTCGTACCGATGGCTATGGCTTCCTGCCCGATGCCAAGATGCAGGAAGCCCGGAACCTCGCCGGTTTGGAACAGCTCCAGCAAAGCCTCCTCGAAGCTTCGCTCCGTCAAAAGCAACTCGTAAATTCTCAGGTAGCGCTCCCGAAGTTCGCCCATAATGATCATCTCCTTTTCGTTTATCGTCGCTTGAGATCGAATTATTGCTTACGTTTTACCCCGGCGATTTGGAGCGCGCATTCCTTCTTGTGCTCCAAATTCGCGAGCTTTGCGTACATAACCTTTTGCGCCTGCGGGGAACCCGCGCCGTGCATGCTCTCGACCAGCGCAACGCCCCCGGTCATATTCTCTATAAGCCTTGCGACGCGCATGCGATCCTCGGCGGAAACGGACGCGACGCCCTTGAGATATTTTTCGATATACATGCCGATTTCCGGACTGTTCATATCCTTTTCGGAAGGCATTGTCGCCGTAATGCCCCCGGCGATGTCCTGAGCGAGGCGGTCTATATCGTAGATGAGCTTGGTGACGTTATGCTTGCCTACGTTAGCCAGCAGCGGATCGACGTAGTAAGCGCCCGACGCGGTTTTCGCCCCTTGCGCCGAGCAGGCGACCGAGCACGCGTAGAGGGTCTCGGTCATATGGATCATCTCGTTGAGCTTGTCCCGCACATGGGCCGCCTTGGCGTAGCCGCTCATATCGGCCATGAGCGCCGTCGCGCCGATAACGATATCCGATACGCCGCCCTTGCAGCCGCCGTAATTCTGGCGATGATAACAGGCGAAGCGTTCTACCAAAAGGCCTGTAAAATCGTATTCGCCGCAGAGGAAAACGCGCTCCCACGGCACGAAAACGTTCTCCAGGATTGTGAGCGTTTCGCCGCCCACTATGCCAAAGTTCGCGTTGCCTTGGTCGATCTCCCCCTCCAGCTTGCGGTCGTCGTTGGTTTGACGGCCGAATACGTGGATTAGCCCCGGCGCGTCTACCGGCAGCGCGCAGCAAACGGCGTAGTCCTTGTCCGCTTCGCCCATAGCCATGGTGGGCATGACCAGCATCTCGTGCGAATTGGCCATGCCGGTCATGTGCATTTTCGCGCCGCGCAAGACGATTCCCTTTTCGTTCCTGTCGACGACGCGCACGAACATATCGGGATCCTCCTGCTGCGATGGGCGCAGGCCGCGGTCGCCCTTCGGGTCGGTCATGCCGCCGACTACCATAAGGTCGTTCTCCTGCCAATACAGAAGATATTTCTTTAGGCGTTCGTGGTAATCGGTGCCGTATTTTTGATCCGTTTCGTACGAGACTGTGTAGATGGCGTTCAAGGCGTCCAGCCCGACGCACCGCTGATAGCAACTGCCGGTTTTTTGAGAGATGAGGCGCAGCATCCGTACCTTTTTCAGCAAATCGTCCGTACTTTGGTGAATATGCGTAAAGCGGTTTATCTGCTTGCCGGTCAGATGGCTCGTGGCGGTCATCAAGTCCGCGTGCAGCGGGTCTTGCGCCAATTCGTACGTCATGGCGGCGCAATTCACGTGCCCGCGGATAAACGGATGATCCGGAACTGCTTCGGGCGCGATGCGCTCGCCCTTGATGTAGAGCCGTATATTTCGCGCTTTTAGGCTCTCGATGTATTCCTGCTTTGTTTTCACGCAAAAACCTCCTGTCGTCATTCATGCTTTGCCCGTCCGCGGTCGTACTGCCGATTCCTGTCGCTATTGGCCGGCCGTTCGTTCGCGGATTTGGCGGGTTAACAGCGGAACAATTTTTAACGCGTCGCCGACGAGCCCAAAATCGGCCACCTCGAAAATGGGCGCGGACGCGTCCTTGTTTATGGCTACGATGATCTCCGATTCTTCCATACCGGCGAGATGCTGGATCGCTCCCGATATTCCGCAGGCGATGTATAGGTTCGGCCTTACGGTTTTGCCTGTTTGGCCTACCTGCCTGTCCTTTGGCTGCCAGCCGGCGTCTACGCTGGCTCTTGAGGCGGAGATAGTTCCGCCGAGCACGCCGGCAAGTTCCTCAAGCATAGCGAAGTTTTCGGGGCCGCCCATGCCGCGCCCTCCCGATACGAGAACCTTTGCGTCCAGAATATCCATCCGGGCGGCGATTTTGTCGACGACCTCAAGGATTTCGACGTTTTGCGCGGCGCTTAGCCCGTCGACCGCAAGCGCTTCCACAACGCAAACCCGTCCAGGCTCCGGGGCGAGCTTTTGCATGACGCCCGGACGGACGGTTGCCATTTGAGGCCGGTGCTCGGAGCAGACGATCGTGGCCATGATATTGCCGCCAAAGGCCGGGCGGGTCATCAAAAGGTTGTTCGTTTCGGGCTGTATCTCCAGCCCGGTACAGTCGGCTGTCAAGCCGGTTTGAACCCGGGCCGACACCCGCGGGGCGAGGTCGCGGCCGATAGCCGTAGCCCCGTACAGCAGGACTTCCGGCATATAAGTATTAACAGCCTCGGTCAGAGCGCGGGCATACGGCTCCGTCATATAATCGCCCAGCGCCGGGTCGTCGATTACGACCACGCAATCCGCGCCGTAGGCCGCAAGCTTTTCGGCAAGAGAGCCTATGTTCGATCCAAGAAGAATGGCCGTAACGTCAGTTTCCAAAACGGCTGCAAGCTCCTTGCCCTTGCCGAGGAGTTCATAGACTACGCCGCTTATCTTTCCGTTTACCTGTTCGGCGAATACGGCTACGCCTTTATAGTTTTGCATATTATATCTCCCTCACTTTCCCGACGAAAGGATATGCTTTTCTTCCAGCCTCTCAAGGAGCCATTGCGCCGATTCCTGCGGATCCAGCGTAACCGCTTGGCCCTTACCCTTTGGCTGTTTTGTAAACGAGCGCACTACCCGGGTAGGGGAGCCTTTAAGGCCGATGTTGGCGTCGCTTATATCGAGATCGGCGCGCGCGAATACGCTAAGCTCCTGCTCAAACGCTTCGAATATGCCGCCCGGCGTCATGTAGCGCGGTTCATTGAGCTCGGAAAGCGCGGTTATGAGGCATGGCAGCTTGGCGCGCAGTACGTGGTAGCGGTTTTCGTATTGGCGCTTAACGACGACGGCGTCCCCAATGAGCGTGAGCTCCTCGGCATAGCTTATATTGGCGATACCTAAGTGCTCGGCGATTTGCGGCCCTACTTGCGCCGTGTCGCCGTCGATAGCCTGCCGACCGGTGATAATAAGGTCGTAACCCAGTTTTCTTATAGCGGCGGCCAGAGTCGAGCTGGTAGCCCAGGTATCCGCGCCGCCGAAGGCGCGGTCGGTAACAAGCACAGCTTGGTCGGCACCCATAGCCAGCGCCTCGCGAAGCGCGAGTTCCGCCTGCGGCGGCCCCATGGAAAGCGCGGTAACATGTGCGCCGCAGCTGTCCTTCAAGCGCAGCGCCGCTTCAAGCCCCGCCTTATCGTCAGGGTTGATTATGCTGGGCACTCCTTCGCGGATAAGCGTACCGGTTACAGGGTCGAGCTTAACCTCGGCGGTATCCGGTACCTGCTTTATGCAGACGATTATTTTAAGCATCAGTTTTCGCCCCCCTATTTCAAAATCGCGCCGGCGATGACCATGCGCTGCACCTCGCTGGTGCCCTCGTACAGTTCCGTTATCTTAGCGTCTCGCATCATGCGCTCTACGGGATAATCGCGGGTATAGCCGTAGCCGCCGTATAGCTGTACGCACTTGGTAGTAACGGCCATCGCCGTTTCGGCAGCGTAAAGCTTGGCCATCGAAGACTCGACGGCATAGTTTGCCTTGGTATCTTTTGCGCGCGCGGCCTGATATACCAAAAGCCGCGTTGCCTCTATGCGGGCCTTAAGGTCGGCGAGCTGAAACTGGGTGTTCTGGAATGCCGAAATGGGCTTGCCAAACTGCTTGCGCTCCTTGACGTAAGCCACCGTTTCGTCGAACGCGCCCTGAGCTATGCCAAGCGCCTGCGCCGCAATGCCTATGCGTCCGCCGTCCAGCGTCTTCATAGCAATGCCGAAGCCTTTGCCCTCTGAGCCCAACAGGTTTTCCGCCGGAACGGGGCAATTGTCGAAGATGAGTTCGCAGGTGGACGAGCCTCGAATGCCCATCTTTAGCTCCTTTTTTCCGATAGAGAAGCCCGGGAAGTCCTTTTCAACGATGAAAGCCGATATGCCCCGGGTACCTTTAGATTTATCCGTCATAGCGAATATGACGTAGATATCGGCATGGCCCGCGTTGGTAATGAAGATTTTTGTGCCGTTTAGGATATAATGGTCGCCGTTTTTTACGGCTTTCGTTTGTTGTCCCGCCGCGTCCGTACCGGCGCCCGGCTCCGTTAGGCCGAACGCGCCCAGCGCTTTGCCCCCGGCCAGCGGCGCAAGAAATTTTTCTTTTTGATACTCGGTGCCAAAGGTCTTGATGGGCTCGGCCCCAAGCGAGACGTGCCCGGAGATGATTACGCCCGTAGTGGCGCATACGCGGCTGATCTCTTCTACGCAAAGCGCGTATGTCAAGCTGTCGCAGCCCTGGCCGCCGTACTCTTTTGGGAAGGGGATGCCCAGGAAACCATAGCGCTGCAGCTTTTCCACCGTCTCCGAGGGAAAGCGCTCGGTTTCGTCGATCTCCTGCGCCAAAGGCTTTACTTCTTGTTCCGCGAATTCGCGGAACAGGCGTCGCGACATCTGATGCTGTCGGCTTAGTTCAAAATCCATAAGTCTCTTCTCCTGATGTAGTATTTAGATGCCGTCATATTGGCATAAGCGCTTGCCTGAGCCTTTATGACGTAATAAGACGCAACTGGCCGCATGCCGTTTCGGCTAATAGGGCTTTCGGACACGGCGCTCCGCCGACGCTTTCTCCGGCGATGACGACCGTTTTCATTGTTCGGCGCGGCCTGGTGGCGCAATCGACGGCGCAGCCGCTAATAACGAGGAGCGCCCCGGCTTCGTTTGATTCCGCGTGTTGAAATTCGCACTCCGGCAATAGGCGGCGCACTTGATTTGCAACCGAGCGGGCGTCGATCGCGGGGTTACAATTGCCGCAGAATACAATGGCGATTGTCGTATGCTTTTCGCGCTGCGAGCTTTGAGCCGTCATGAACCGATGAAGACGATGGGCTTGATTAGGTTCGGCGGCTTGTTTACCATCAGCCAGAACGCCTCCTCCGCCGTTTCGAGCGAGTAGAGGCGATGCGTGATGAGCCGCCCCGGATCGATTCTGCCGCAAGTAATCAGGCGGAGCAGCTTTTCCATCCGAAGCCTGCCGCCGGGGCAGAGGCCTCCGACAATGCGCTTATGTGCAAGGCCGCTGCCCCAAGCGAGTACGGGCAAGGGGAGGAATTCCTCGCCGGTAAAGAAGTTGACGTTGGCTACGACGCCGCCAGGTTTGACCATCCTGACCGCCGACTTAAAGCTTTCGGCGTCGCCGCCGGCGATAATAACGCGATCAACGCCGCTTTGGCCGCTTAGCTCCCTAACGCGCCGGACGATATCGCCGTCTTTGTAGTTGACGATATCCGTAGCGCCGTATTGCAAGGCCAGTTCAAAGCTCTTTTCGCGGCCGTCGATCGCGATAATCCGTCCTGCGCCGCGAAGAGCCGCGCCGGCGGTCGCCATGAGCCCCACGGGCCCGGCGCCGCTTATGGCGACGGTATCGCCGAACGCGATTTCGGCAAGCTCCGCCGCGTGGAAGCCGGTCGACATCATGTCGCAGGCCATTACCGCCTGCTCGATTGTTACTTCCGGCGGCATTAGCGCCATGTTCAAATCGGCGTCGGGAACGCGGAAAAGCTCTGCGAAGACGCCGTCGATATGGAACGCGAACTGAAACGAACGATTTATACCCCCGGCATGCTGTGGAAATTGCCCCTGGGCGTTCACGCTTCTCCAAGGCGGCGTTACCGCGGGGATAACGACCCTGTCGCCGGGCTTAAAATCCAGCACGCTATCCCCGACGCTCTCAACCACGCCCACGGCCTCGTGCCCTAAAACGCGCCCGAGCATAAAAGGCGGTTCTCCCACATGGAAAGCGTTATGGACGTCGGAGGTGCACGGCGAAAAGGCGATTGGGCGCACAATAGCGTCGAACGCGCCGGCGGACGGCGCGGGCTTTTCCAGCCAGCCTACTTTCTTGCCCGGTTCCAGTACGCCAAAACACTTCATGCCTATGCCGCCTTTTCTTATTTCCGCCGTTTCATATATACAGTAAAGCAAAAAGCGTGCCATACTCGGCTACGCTTTCTGATTTTCGAAGAAAAAGAGGCTGTTCGCCGTCGCTAGTCTGCTTTTTGAAGCCGCTGCAGAAGAGAAAAACGACGCATATGTAGCTACAAATGCGCTCAAATGCAGCGTATTGTAGCTACATATGCACCGGAGCGCAGCCGTTCATCGCTTATCGATGGACTTCGTGAAGCCGTATCTGTCCATCTTTCGATAGAGCGTTGTGCGCGCTATGCCCATCTCTTGGGCGCTTTTGCTTACGTTGCCTTTGTTTTTTATCAAAAGGCTATAGACGTAGTCCCTATCGCCGCCATCGGAGGCCGAAGCCCCGATATCGCGGGAAAGCGGGGCCAGTTTGCGATTGAATAGGACGTCTCTTGGCAGATGCTCAAGGCTGAGCGCGCCGTCGCTGGACATGACGATGCTGCGCTCTATTATATTTTGTAATTCGCGGATATTTCCCGGGAAGGGATAGTCTTCAAGCGCCTTTAAAAAGCTTTCCGGTATAGCGCGCTCCGGAAGTCCGAGCCCGGACGTCAGCTTGCGGTAGATGATATGAACCATTTCCTCAAGGTCGTCCATGCGCTCGCGGAAGGGGAGCATGTGAATGGAAATGACATTGAGACGATAAAAGAGATCTTGGCGGAAACGTTTGTTTCTGATATCGTCCAAAAGATCCCGGTTTGTGGCCGCGATAATGCGAACGTCGACGGATATGGGCTCGTGCGAGCCTATGCGGAGCACCTTATGGTCTTCGATGACGCGCAGCAGGTGCCCTTGCAGGTCGAAGGGCATATCGCCGATTTCATCGAGAAATATCGTGCCGCCGTCGGCGAATTCGAACTTGCCGGGGCTGCCGCCCCTTCTTGCCCCGGTAAAAGCGCCTTCGACATAGCCGAACAGCTCGCTTGCGATGAGCTCGCGGGGAATTGCGCTGCAATTTATCGCCACGAAAGGGCCGCCGACGCGGGCGCTGTGGTTGTGGATCGCTTGCGCGAAGACGTCCTTGCCCGTTCCGCTTTCGCCCAGAAGCAGCACGTTGTAGTCGGATCGGCCGGCGCTCTTAGCCATGGCGACAGTTTCAAGATATCGCGGATTTTTCCCCGCAAGATCGTCGAAAGTCATCGAAGCAACTACGCCCGTCATGCGGTGCGCGATTCTGCGCACCCTTTTAATAGGATCGAGAACGAGCACCAGCCCCTCAAAATCCGTATCATTGGACGAGATTATGCGGGTAGTGACGCTGAACCGCTCGTCGCCGAATGCGGTTACTATGGTTATCTCCTTGTCGGTATATTGCTTTCTTTCACGAAGAACGGTATATAGCTCGACGTTGGAGCCGGGAAGCAGATCCTGGAGCGGTTTGCCTATACATGGTATATCCCGCTGCCAGCGGAGCAGCGTTTTCGCGTTGTTGTTTACAAGCGTTACTGTGCCGCGCGGGTCGACGGCGAGAACCGCTTTTTCAATACAGTCCATGATTGTGCTTTTATAGGAATCGGCTAGCTTAACCTCGCGCTGAGCGTTCCGGAGGATGAGCGAATTCCTGATCGCCTCCGAGGCGGCTACGGCCATGCCCAGCGTATGGCTGTGGACGTTGAAATCGTAGCCCACCAGCGTTACCGCGCCGATTATTTTGTTTGATTCGTCGCGAATCGGGGCGCAGGAACCTGTTGAAACCTGCGCGCAGCGGCAGTAATGTTCGTATGAGTATACTTGAATGGGCGCGCCCGTTACGAGCGCCGTTCCGATCGCGTTTGTGCCGATACTGGCTTCTGACCACTGCGCGCCTTCGCGGAACTCGCCGGCCTTGATTTGGCTTTTTATGTTTTCGTCGCCGTTGACAGTCAGGATTACGCCGTTTTCATCGGTAAGCGCGATAACGAACCCGGAGCCGCGTACAATAGAATAGAGCGTTTCTAAATATGGCGCGCATAGTTTTATCAACCGGGACTTACTTGCCGTCAAAGAGCCAAGCTCTTCCTCGGATAGTATTATGTCCGGCAGCTTCTTCCAAGGATCCACCCCATTGCTTTTACACCGCGCCCAAGACGTTAGAATTTCCGCTCGGGTTTGCTCCGGATCGCTTATTTCTTTTTGAATGAAGTTAAGCCATGCAGCCTTGAGGTCGTTTTTGTTCAAGTTGTATCTCCCCTTATGCGCTTATCACATTGTGAAGAACTATCAATACTATTTTCACATATCTTTTATCTTTCATCAATTGTTTTTTGCGGCGGGGCTTGCGCGGTTGGCACTGTAGCTACAATTATCGCAAACGCTACAATTGTAGCTACAGCATGCGGCGCGCATGGGCCGAGCCTATGCAAAGCTCCGATGGCCGTAGGAATAGTTAGCCGTTATATTGCTTCCATTGAACATTGTTTAATCGGCGCGGCGATAATATAATGCATGGTGGCATCATATTTGCTTAATAAATATCGTGGCGGCGCGGATATATCCAAGTAATGCCGCGCGGAACGCGAGCGAGAAAGGTGAGACGCTTGAAGCTGGAAGGGAAAAACGCAATTGTAACGGGTTCGACCAAGGGGATCGGATACGGTTTTGCAAACGCATTGGCACGCGAGGGAGCTAACGTTGCCGTCGTCAGCCGCAATGGCGATGATTGCGAAAGGGTGGCGGGCGAGCTTGCGCAAAAATACGGGGTCAAGGCAATCGCTTGCCCCGCCGACTTGACGCATATTGAACAAATTGAATGCTTGGTGGAAGTCGCTTTAGGCAGCTTTGGCAAGCTGGACATCTTGGTAAACAACGCGGGCAGCGCCATAACGAAGAGGGCGGAGGAGATTACCGAGCGTGATTGGGACAGGGTATTGGGCCTGGATCTCAAGGCGGTCTTTTTCTGCGCCCAGGCGGCCGGCAAGGCTATGATAGAGCAAAAGAGCGGCAAAATCATCAATATCGCGTCGATGTTGGGGCTTGTGGCTGACAAGCAAGTATTGCCGTATTGCGTAGCCAAAGGAGGTGTGCTGCAGATGACGCGCGCCCTGGCGCTGGAGTGGGCAAAGCACAATATTCAGGTTAACGCGATCTGTCCGGGCTATGTCGTTACGCCTATGAACGAAGCGGAGCTAAACGACGAGAGGATCGGCGGGCGCATTCTGAAGAAAGTGCCGATGCGAAGGTTTGGGCGCGTGGAGGATATGACTGAGGCTTGCGTATTTCTCGCTTCGGAAGGCTCCGGCTACATGACCGGTCAGCAGATCGTGATCGACGGAGGCTGGATCAGCGAGTAAACTAACCTCGCGGCGCTGTTATTTGCTGCTTGACCTTTTCTACATGGCTGCGCATCGCAGTGCGGGCTACGGATTCTTCGCCGCTTTCGATCGCGAACAATATGTTGTGGTGGTATTGAATCGCGGAGGCGATCATGGCTTCTGTTTGGTTCAGGAAAGCTTCGTAGACGCCGCGGAAAAAAGAATCCACAGCCATATGCATCGTATTGATCAGAAGATGGTTGTGCGACGCGTGAGCGACTTCGATGTGGAACTCGGTATCGTATTGTGTTAGCTTCAGCAGGTTTCGCTGATTGGAAACCATTTGCTCGGTGCATTTGCGAAGCTGGGCTATGTTGTCAGGAGTCGCCCTCCTGGCGGCGAGCGCCGCCAATTCGGCCTCGATCATGGCCCGAAATTCGATTAAGTCGTTAGAATCTGACATCTCTATGGCCATGCTGAAGGGAATGGTGCAGGCGATCGACTGGGCGTCGTTAACCCTGGTTCCGCGCTTGCTTCTGCTGATAAAGCCGCTTGCCTCCAGCGCCTTGTAAGCTTCGCGAAGGGTGCTCCGGCCGGTACCGAGCATTTGGCACATTTCATTTTCGTTCGGGAAAACGTAATGCGGCGGCAACGCCTCCGTAATGATCAAATGCCGGATATATACATATATTTCATCCGCAATGCTGCGGGAAGCAGTGAAATTGATTGCGGGAAACAACACTTTATCGCTGGCGTCCATGCTTATGCACCCCCTCCTTGTATTACAAGAGGATTATATCGTGGGCGATAACGTCCTGTCAAATACGTATTGTAGGATTCTCGGTATTGACATTGCGAGGTCGATAGATTATTATGTAGTCATACAACATACAATATGGTTTTGACGGCGAAGAGTTTGGGTTTATGCCCGAAAGGCACTTAGTATTAAAAAAATAGCATATATGGCTAAAAATGTCATCGAAAATGATATTTTAAGCATGTGTTCATTTATTGAATAAAAAGCTGGAAGGAAATACTAGCCCCGGATGTATGACAACAGGTTAGATCAACAGCTAGGTTTTTAGGAGGTACATTTTATGTCAAAGCAAATCCTGCTGCCCAAATTAGGAGTTTCAATGGAATATGGCGTAATAACACAATGGCTAAAAGCTGAAGGGGACTCCATAGCTGCGGGCGAGGCGGTCTTTGAAATAGAGACGGATAAAGCGACGCAGCTCTATGAAAGCGACGTGAGCGGCTACTTGCTCAGGATATTGGTTGAAGAAGGCGTAGAAACGGAAGTCGGCACGCCGGTGGGTATTGTCGGCGAAAAGGACGAGATCGTCGAGACGGTTGCCGCCCCTGTTTGTGCGCCCGAGGCGAGCGCAAAGAGCGAGGCCGCCTCCGCCGGTCCGGCGATAATAGCTTCAGCCGAAAACGTTTCGTCTGAAAAGAAGAAGATCGACGCTACGCCGCGCGCGAAGGCCAAGGCAAAAGAAGCGGGCATAGACTTGGCGCTTGTACAGGCAAAAAAGGGCGACGGGCGCATTCGCGAAGAGGATGTCTTGGATTATATAGCGTCCACTGCCGTACAAACAGCGCCCCCCGCATCCGGAGTAGTGCCCTATAGCGGTATCCGCAAGATAACCGGAGAAAAGCTGCTGGAAAGCTGCCTTACAAAGGCGCATCTTACCGTGGATATGGAGATAGACATGGGCAAGGCGCTGGGTATGTGCCAAGAGGCCCGTAAGCTCGGAAAGGCGGTTTCGGTATCCGACTGTATCATAAAAGCCTGCGCTTTGATGCTCCGCGAATACCCTATGCTGAACGCTTTCCTTACCGGCGACGAAATCCGGCTCAATGAAATCGTCAACATGGGTTACGCGGTGGATACCGAGCGCGGCCTGTTTGTGCCCGTCGTACGCGATGTGCTGAATAAGGACATGGAGACGCTGGCGCTTGAGCGGAAGGGCTTGGTTAAACGCGCGCTGGAGAACCGGCTGGAGCTGTCTCAAATGGAGGGCGGAACGTTTACGATCTCTAGCATGGGCACATTGGGCATAGCCTCGTTTACCGCCATCATAAATCCGCCTCAAACCGGCATTATGGCGGTAGGCTCGATAGAGAAGAAGGTCGTGGCGCTGCCCGGAGACGTCATAGCTATCCGTCCCCGTATGAAGGTAACCATCAGCGCAGACCATCGCGTGGTTGACGGCGCTTATGTCGGGCGCGCACTTTTGTTCCTGAAAGATAAGCTGGAGAGCTATGAATTATAGGAGGGGCGCTATGGATATGAACTTAAAGGGTAAAGTTGTGGGCGTAACGGGCGCGGCGGATGAAAACGGCTTAGGGTACGCTATCACGAGGCAATTCTTAAAGGAAGGCTGCAAATGCTTTATCGTCGATATCGTTGGCGATAAAGTCGAGCGTGCAGCCGAAGCGCTCGCCGAGTTTGGCGAGGTAAAGGCGTATACCGCCGACGTAACCGACAAGGATCAAATGGCGAAGGTCTACGACGCGGTCGCCGCCGAGTATGGCGAAATCGACGTCTATGTAAACAATGCGGGTATCGATCATCATTCGCCGCTTGCCGAGCTGAGCGAAGACGAGTGGGATCGCATTATGCGGGTAAACGTTAAGGCGATCTTCCTTACCGCAAAGTATCTGCCGAAATATATGGCGCGCGGCGGTACGATAATCAACGCGGCGTCCTTTGTAACCCTTCTGCCCACAGCGGATATGGGCGCGTATTCGGCGTCAAAAGCCGCTGTAATGGCTCTGACCCGCGTTATGGCCGCGGAATTGAGCGGCTCGGATATCCGCGTAAACGCGTATATTCCGGGAGTAATCGATACGAAAATGAACCACGAGCGCATTCGGACAATAGGCGCGCAGCTCCAGGCTCAAATAGCCACGCAGCGCTTTGGCCTGCCCGAAGACGTAGCCAAGGGAGTCGTATTTTTAGCCTCGGACGCCGCGTCGTATATAAACGGCACATATCTCGAAGTAAGCGGCGGCAAGTATTGTGTCCAGAATCCGAATTATGCCCACGTTTGACGAACGTGCGGACGCTGGAGCTCTGTAAAATGAGCTTATGATAGCTGATTGTAAAAGCCGGCGAAGAGGGTGGAACATCACCTTGGCATGACAGAAGCCATCATTGAATTAGTCATCGAATGCTAAAGGAGGAAAAAATGTTTGATCTGACGGGTAAAAAAGCCATTGTTACCGGCGGCGCGGGGGATTTGGGCTTTGCTATGGCTCAGGCGCTGGCCGAACAGGGGGCTTCGCTGGCTATTTGGGATCGCAGTGACCAGACGGAGGCCGCCGCGCGGCGTCTATCGCGTCCGGGCATGACGGCCGGGGCTTTCCATGTGGATTTGGCCGAGCGCGAGCAAATCGCCAGCTGTTTCGACGAAACTGTCAAAGCATTGGGCGGCTTGGACATTCTTATAAACTGCGCCGGCATCAATATCCGCCATCCCAGCGAAGCGTTCCCGCCCGAAGATTGGGATAGCGTGCTGAATATTAACCTATCGGCCACGTTCTTCCTTTGCCAGAAGGCGGCGTCCGTCATGCTGGGGCAAGGCCGCGGCAGCATCATAAATATCGCGTCCATGAACAGCTTCATCGGCGGAATGAGCAATGTGGCCTACGCCGCCAGCAAAAGCGGCGTTGCCGGACTGACGAAGACGCTCTCCAACGAGTGGGCCGGACGAGGGGTACGTGTGAACGCCATAGCTCCGGGCTACATGGATACGCAGATGAACGCGTACTACCGTCAAACCGGCGACGGGGATCGGCTCAAGGCGATCATTACCCCGCGCATTCCGGTAGGGCGCTGGGGCGTCCCGGACGACCTCAAGGGAGCGGCGGTGTTTCTTGCAAGCGACGACTCGGCCTTTGTCAGCGGCTTGATCCTGGCGGTAGACGGCGGTTTTCTGGCTCGGTAGCGGCGTGACGGCGAAAAGGTTGAAGGTACAATTGGCAAAGAACTTGTGAAATAAGGAGGACGCCATGGATTACAACCTGAAAGGAAAAATTGTGGGCGTAACGGGCGCGGCTTCGCCGAACGGCATAGGCTACGCTATCGCGCGCCGCTTTTTACAGGAGGGCTGCAAGTGCTTTACCGTCGACATAGTAGGCGACAAGGTTGCTCTTGCCGCCGAAGCGCTTTCCGAGTTTGGCGAAGTAAAAGCATATACCGCCGATGTGTCCGACAAAGATCAGATGATCAAGGTTTATGAAGACGCGGCGGCCGCGTTTGGAAAAATCGATATATATGTTAACAACGCTGGCGTAGGGCATACCGCGCCGCTGGCCGAGCTGGACGAGGAAGATTGGGACAGGGAGCTGCGCGTAGACGTTAAGTCCGTCTTTTTATCTGCAAAATACCTGCCCAAGTATATGAATCGCGGCGGAACGATAATCAACGCGGCGTCCTTCGTAACCCTGATACCTTCCGCCGTCATGGGCGCGTATTCGGCGGCAAAGGCGGCGGTTATGGCGCTGACCCGCGTAATGGCCGCCGAGCTTAGCGGCATGGATATCCGTGTGAACGCGTATATCCCGGGTATTATCGACACGAACATGAACCGCCAAAGGATTGAAACAATAGGCGACAAGCTTCAAGCTCAGATCGCGACCCAGCGCTTTGGCATGCCGGACGACGTCGCCAAGGGCGTCGTATTCCTGGCGTCGGAAGCCGCATCGTATATAAACGGCACATATCTCGAGGTGAGCGGCGGCAAGTTCTGCGTTCAAAACCCCAATTATGCTCATGTTTGAGGTGGAATAGGAGGTTTATATGGAAACAAAGGAGTTTTACCTTCAAAAGTATGGATTAGATACGCTGCTGGATATGTACCGGCGCATGGTCTTGATCCGCGATTTTGAAGAGAACATCAAGATTCTTTATCAAAATTCACTCGCCACAGGGGCGATGCATCTGAGCGTAGGCGAAGAAGCCTGCGCAGTTGGGGCGTGTTTTGCACTCGAAGAGAGGGACAAGTTCGTTACCTATCACCGCGGCCACGGCCATAATATCGCCAAAGGCGCGGACGTCGGGCGTATGGTGGCGGAGCTGATGGCCCGAAAAGACGGCTTGTGCAAAGGCCGTTCCGGCTCCATGCATATCTTCGACGCGTCCATCGGAGCGCTGGGCGCTCAGGGTATCGTCGGCGCGCAGGTACCTATCGCGTGCGGCATCGCGTTTTCGGGCAAGCTGCGAGGCCTGGATTACGTTACGGCCTCGTTCTTTGGAGACGGCGCGAGCAATAACGGCGCTTTCCACGAGGGCATGAATATGGCGGCCATCATGAACCTGCCGGTCGTCTTTATCTGCATCAACAACGGTTGGGCTGTTACTACGCCTGTTACCTATAGCGTAAAGGCGGAGAGTATTGCAATCCGCGCGAAGGCCTATGGCATGGAAGGCGTTGTAGTAGACGGCTGCAACGTATTGGAAGTTAGGGACGCAGTCGGAAAAGCCGTAGAAAAGGCGAGAACCGGCGGCGGGCCTACGCTTATAGAGCTTAAAGCCTATCGCTGGTACGGGCATTATGTCGGGGACGATACTTCCCGCTATCGCAATCCTGACGACGAGAAGCAAGCCCGCGATACAATGGATCCCATAAAGATATACTCGCAATGGCTGCTCTCCAACGGGCTCTGCGGCGAAAGCGACCTTCGCGAGATGGAGGCTCAGGCAAAGCAGATCATAGAGGACGCCAACGAGTTTGCTATGAATTCGGAACAGCCGAGCATCGAAGACATGTATGCAGAAACCTACTATATTCCTGAGGGAGGTGACGTCAGTTGGCTGTCATGACGTATGCCGAAGCCATCCGGCTGGCAATCCGTGAAGAAATGACGAAGGATCCCACCCTGTTTATGTTGGGCGAGGATATCGGGATTCGCGGCGGCGCTTTTGCCGTTACAACAGGACTATACAAGGATTTTCCCAACAGGATTATCGATACGCCGATTTCGGAAAACGCCATTCCCGCAATCGCGTACGGCGCGGCAATTACAGGCGTAAAGGCTATCGCGGAATTTATGTACGCGGATTTCTCCCTGTTGGGTATCGACCATGTGATAAACTCCGCGGCGAAGTATCGCTTTATGTACGGCGCGCAAGGCACGGTGCCGGTGGTATTCCGCCTACCCGGCGGCGGCGGCCGTCAAAACGGCGCGCAGCACTCCCAATGCCTTGAAGCGATGTTCTCGAACATCCCGGGGCTCAAGGTAGTCATGCCGGCGACCCCCGCCGACGCGAAGGGGCTGCTGAAAGCCGCCATCAACGATTACAATCCGATCGCGTTTATCGAGCACAAGGCGATGTACTTCGACAAAGGCGAAGTGCCGGAAGACCCCGATTACATAGTGCCGATAGGCAAGGGCGTTATTCGTAGAGCCGGTACGGATATAACCATCGTCGCCACCGCCATGAACGTTACGAAATCGCTCAAGGCCGCCGAAACGTTGGAGCAGATGGGCATAAGCGCCGAGGTAATCGATATGCGCACGATCGTGCCCTACGACAAGGAGCTCATATTTGATTCGGTCAAAAAGACGGGCCGTATCTTAGTTACACATGAAGCTCCGACGATGTACGGAATCGGCGGAGAAATCGTCGCGGCCGTTGCGAAGGAATGCTTCTCGTATCTCGACGCGCCGCCGCAGCGCGTAGGCAGCAAGTTCCTGCCGATGCCCTACAATAAAACGCTCGAAACCCATGTACTGCCGCAGATAGAGGATATCGTCGAAGCGGCCAAGAGCGCTGTGGAGTACTGAGCGAAATAAACTTTAGAATTAGGGGTGCAATGATGAGAGCTGTAGTTTTAAAAGACATAGGCAAACTGGAATTTGAAGACCGTCCGATTCCCAAGGCTTCCGGCAACAAGGTGCTTATCAAAGTTGCGTATTGCGGCATTTGCGGCAGCGATCTTTCCGCGTACCGCACGCTGTCGTTTCCTCCGGGTACGGTTATGGGCCACGAGTTTTCCGGCTGGGTGGAGGCAATCGGCGAAAACGTTACAAACTGCAAAATCGGTCAGCGCGTCGCAATCCGCCCGTGCAGCGTGTGCTTCAAATGTCCGTGGTGCAATGAAGACCGAATTTCGCTGTGCCCGGATCATATCGTCGATACGATCGGCCTGAAGAATAATGACGGCGCGTATGCAGACTTTACCCTGGTTGACGATTTTATGGTATTCCCGCTGGACGACTCCACGTCGCTTAGCGAAGCGGCGGTATTGGAGCCTCTTGCGGCGTCCATCCATGCGGTGCAGGAAGGCAATATCAAAGAAGGGGATAACGTGCTTATCTCCGGGGCGGGCTCCATCGGTCTTCTGATGTTCCAATACCTGAAGATGCTAAAGCCCGGGCGCATCGTGGTTTGGGAGAGATCCCCCTTCCGCCGCAGCAAGGTCGAGGAGCTCGGCGGCGCTACAGTCGTTTCCACACAAGAAGAGGTGGAAGAAATCGTAAAGGAATTCCCGCGCAAGGGCTTCGACGTCGTACTCGAAGCGGCGGGCGCGAAGCAGTGCGTCCAGGCCTCGGTGAAGCTGGTTGCCAAGGGCGGCGTCGTAGTATGGATGGGCCAGATGCACGAACCCCTAGAGGTCGATCAGTTCGCGCTGACGATAAGCGGAATAAAGATCAATTGCTCTATTGGCTATTTTGTCGAGCACTGGGATATCGGCATGAAGCTTTTACAGGAAGGCAAAGTGAACCTGAAGATGATGGTAACGGACGAGTATCCGCTCGAAAGGATCGACGACGCTTTCCAAGCGCTGTTTAATCCCGAGAAGGATATGAAAATTATGCTTAAGGTACATGACGAAAACTGACGGCAAAACGATTTTATCAAAATAATACAGCAGGAGGATAAAATGAAAATTGCGATCTTGGGCGCGGGCGCTATGGGTTCCTTGTTCGGCGGCTATCTCGCACCAAAAAACGACGTGACCTTAGTAGATATTTATAAGGAGCATATGGACGCCGTCAACAAAGACGGCCTGCGCATGCGGATAAACGGCGAGGTCAGCACCGTTCGCCTGAAGGCGACGACGAACCCCGCGGACGCAAAAGGGGCGGAACTCGTTATAGTGTTTGTTAAATCGACCCAAACAGGCGACGCTATTGCGAAAAACTTGGAGCTCTTCGGCGATGACTCGATAGTGCTTTCGCTGCAAAACGGCTACGGCAACGACGAGGATATTCTGAAATACATCCCGCGCGAGCGCGTAATTATGGGCACAACGGGCCGGGCCGCCGCCATTATCGAACCCGGATTTGTCAACGACAACGGCGGTAAGGATTCGCATATCGGCCCGCTGGGAGCAGATCTTGCCCAAGCGGAGCGTATCGCGAAGGTGCTGACGGAAAGCGGCCTGGACGCTTTCGCGTGCCCTTTCAACGAAGTGCTGGAAATGATTTGGGAAAAGCTGCTTAGGAACGTGGCGTTTAACGCGCTGACCGCCGCGCTGGATATCCCCACAAAATTCATGTCCGACGACAAGTACGCTACGATCCTTTGGAAGATGATTCTTCATGAAGGCGTAGAGGTAGCCATAGCTTGCGGCATGCCCTTTACACAACAGCAGTTCCTCGACAAGGTAAACGCGGCGTCCGTAACGCTGGCGCCGGATCATCATACTTCCATGTGGCAAGACATGAACAAGAAGCGCCTGACGGAAATCGATAAGATGAACGGCATTATCGTAAAGAAGGGCGCGGAAAAAGGCATCGCCACTCCGTACAACGAGTTCCTTGTAAACTTCGTCCACGCCGTGGAGGGCAAGTACAACTATAACATGTAAAACGGGAGGAACAGAAAAGAATGGGTAAACTCGATAGAACCGAAATTCTCGAACTCACCCGGTGGAATACCCCCAGTATCTACAATGGCTGGGAGAAGCTCACCAAGCGCGATCGCCTGGAATGCAACCAGAACTACGAAGAAATAACCGACTTTTCGCCTCAATTAGGGACGGTGGGCGGATATGCGATTACCATGCAATACGCTTGTTCCGATAAGGAAGCCCAAGCGGCGAACAGCGGCAACATGGCGGAGTTCCTTCGCTACGTCGCCAGCGTGCCCGGCCCAAAGATCGTCCTTACGCAGGATCTGGACGCGCCCAACTTCAAAGGCGCTTACTTTGGCGAGGTCATGTCCTACGTGTATGCCGCGCTGGACGTAGTAGGCGGTATTTCCGACGGCAATGTCCGCGACGTTTCGGAATCGGAAAAGGTGGGCTTCAAGATGCTGGGCAGGCGCTATTGCGTCGGTCATGCGTACTGCTATGCCGTGCGCTGGGGCGTCTCGCTGAATATGTACGGCACAACAATCAATCCGGGAGATCTCGTATTCGCGGATAAATACGGCTTCCTCGCGATACCGGAGTACGAGCAGGAAGGGCTGCTGGACGCTACGCGCTTCTTGGATACGAGCGAGCTCATATCCGTTACGCGCGCGGCTGCGGACGCAAAGCAAAAGGGAATCTCGGAATCGGTAGAGGATATAATCCGCTCTTACGCCGTGCAAAGGGAGCGCAACGCAGGCTATAAGCTCCCGCGCTAAGGCAAAGAAACGCAGTCGGAGTAAGGCAAAGCGCCTCTCCTCCGGCACTTAGATACGGCTACACTGAAAAGTTAGCATATAGCACACACATTCGAAAGGAGAAACTCAAATGAAAAAAGTCACAATCCTGATCGTCGTTATGCTTATGGTTCTCAGCATGATCGGCTGCGCCGCGGATCAAGTCGTTCCTGCGGCCGCTCCCGCTCCTGCTGC
>QMCD01001029.1_pt1 | contig 24724 bp, 23 predicted proteins | sample 1821841 | NCBI WGS metagenome assembly QMCD01 (sample SAMN01991225, study PRJNA193472) | Termite gut metagenome, whole genome shotgun sequencing project. | isolation source: worker | host: Macrotermes natalensis | reverse complement strand
TATTTACAAACGATTGCAAAAAATGATGTTTCAAATCAATCAGAAATTAATACTCGTAATCATTTGAAAATTAACATGTTACTCGTTACAACAAAGTCTTAATCAATTGTTATTGTTTGTGCGCAAATATAAACGAATAACCTATTATTCCTATGCTTTTTAAGAAACTCTTAACATATATCCCGATAAAAAGCATTATCGCTGAAATGCACAAAAAAACACGCTGAAAATGAATCCCTTTACTTCCAATACAGCATATTCATAGAATTGATTAACAGCGTTCTACGCTCTAAACGGTACAGACCTCTTTTTTACAACTTCACAGAATTTGGGGACAAATGCAAGTTGTTGGTTATGAGCACTTTCGATATACGTGATGTACCGTGACTTTTTCAGCCCATTTGTAAGGGTCGGAAATCAACTTTAGTTGGTTGTTTTTTTGACTGTTACCGCAATTTGGTTACAAATGGTTTGTAGGAACAAAGATAGTTATTTTGCAGGATTTGCCATCCTTTCGACCGTAAAATACTTTTTCAGTTTTTCCACTTCCATTTTGTGCTTCGCTATATTTTGAACTTTCAATTTGTTTATATTGAGTAGTTTCCATTGTATAGATGGAAAATCCTTGAAATGATTATATCCCGAATTGTTCCACTGTGGCTCTCCTTGTTCAAAACTGATCAGGAAGGCTTTGTCTTCGTCTGTCAGGATTGTGTTGACGGAGGTGATTAATTGTTTCCTCGTGTTTTCGTAATCCTCGTATGTAAATAGAATATCTGTCATTCCCTGAAATTGATTTTCCAATGCTTCTCGCTGGTCAATAGGATTGGGCTGTAACGATTCAACAATCGGTTTGTCGCTACCTAAAAGACAAAATAGCAATCCTTCTTTCGCCTGCTCAAGAGATTCAAGGGGCATGTATTTGCAGTCGAAGAGGTCGCGTGGGTGTTGCCTGCTTAAGGCTGCGGAAATTTTACCACCATACAACTGAGTAAATGATACAGTTCGGGCTATACAGCCCATATTGAATTCAGATTGGGCTTTAGGAGAAAGTGTTCTACCCTCTACTGCTCCGATAATACCTCTTTTAGTTCCGTTCACTTCAATCTTCACGGTTGCACCATCTTTCATGCATAAGAGTTTCCAAACATCCAGCTTATGAGTAACTTTAATGCCGGGGATTGTTTTCTCTATCATTTGCTTCAGAACAATCAGGTGTGCATTAATCTCTTTGAGACTTTCTTCTCTTGTCTTGATGGGTATATAAGTAATGTCAATATCGACGGAGTAGCGAGGCATGTCCTTATAAAACAAATTAATGGCTGTACCTCCATGCACTGCAAAATCGTTTATCGTATATACTGATGGCATGATTCGTATCAGGAGTGCCACTTGCTTTTTGTATAACTCATTCATAGTCGTATAATTCTTTTGGGACAGTTATTTTATATTTAGACACATAAACTCCGTTTTCCACTAACTGATGTTTTGCCGAACCTAAGTCGAATTTGTTGGCATCAAGCGAATGAAACCAGTAATGTCCGGATTTTTCGGCCATATAAAGAAACATCCTTTTTACCTTCAGGTTATCAGTATTTTCCAGTAAGAGCTGCAAAACCTGCGGACGAAGTGTTGTTAGTTGTTCCATGATATAATACAGATCCATGTATGAATACTGTTTGGGTGCCAATAGCAAGCATTCAAGGAAAGCCTGCTCCGGAACAGAAGCCTGCAAATGGGGATATTCTACATTAAATGGCACCAATTGTGGTTTAGAGAAGGTTTCCGTTGAAAATAACTTTAAGGAACGGTCAAAATCACTTTCCAACATCCAAACCGGAACGGGTTCTTGCTTGGGGTGCCCTATCATTAACAACGGTTTACCCATAGGCACATAATGATTGAATCCGGAAAGCTCCAATGCAGAATGAGCGGCTATATGGAAGTTCTTTTTCAACTGTTCATTATAGCTTTCCAGCACTGGAAAAGAACGCAGTTTATCCCCAGAACGGAACATAACACCTTTAGTCAAAGCAGTAAACCACCCCGAATCCCTATATTTTTTCAATAGTTGATCCGAGTAACCATTTTCCTTCAACCATGCAGAGAAATACAAACCGCCTGGATTACTTTTCTGTAATAGATAGTTTAGTTTATTTCTGTTTTCTACACTCATGGTATACAACTACGTTATAAATTCAACTGCAAATATAGACAAATTCTCTGAAGATTACGTCTTTTGGTTGAAATTATTTCTTTTTTCTATACTTTGGGTTTATAATGGCGAGCTAAATACAACCAGTTAAAACTATATCCTACAATAACCCACTTTCTGGCTTTTGTAGAGACTTTACGTTTTCTGATATTGTAATATACGTAAAATTAGTGCATTCATTACTTCAATGCCAATAACACAATTATCCATATTTTTGCACTTATGGATAACCACTTCTCTGTTTTCTTTGTTTAGTTTGGCTTTAAGGAATATTATGCTTCTTGTCCACTACGAAAATCCACGAATCTTTGACATTATACTTCTCTTTGACTTCGACTGTTGTGTAGAATTCGGTGATGGCAGCGGTGCTATTGAGTTGACGTTTCTCATAAGGTTTGTTATCAAGCATATTCTCAATATCACTCTTTTTGATGAATGGTTGCCATTTTTGCTCATTTTTGATGTTCATTCCTCCCGATTTATGTCAACCATCGTAAACCATTGTCAACTTTCTCCACTACCTTAGTGACATGTGGAAACCTGCCAACCAATCGAGACACAAATGCGGTACAAAAATGAGCTGAAAAAGCGTTATCAACGAGCACTATCGCTAATACGCACAAATAGAAAGGCACTCATAATGAACGCCTTAATAATCAATTGTAATCTAAGCTAATCGTTGAAAATCACCTCTTACTTGCCAATACAAAAATTCCGAAAAATATTCCCTAACACCTCATCCGTCGAAATTTCCCCCGTAATTTCCCCAAGATAGTGCATACATTCCCGAATATCCTGCGACACAAAATCATTGGAAATCCCTGTATCCAATCCATTGATAACGCGCCGGATAGCATCAAGTGCTCTTTGTAACGCCTCATAATGCCGGACATTACTTATAACAATATCCCCAGCCTGCAACTCAGGTATCTGAGTCGCTTCGACCAAGGCTTTTTGTAATTCGCGCGTATTGATTTTATTTTTGGCGGAAATGTAGATTCTTTCTCCTTCAAAACACTCAAAAAGTTCATTCAGTACTTCCCGTTCATCGTCTGCTATTTTATCTATCTTATTGAAAACTAATATTATTTTTTTCCCTTTTGCACGTTTCATAATTGTCTCTGTGAGCCACTCAATACGTTCGCTGAATTGGGTACAATCAATAAGCCAAAGGACGATGCTTGCCTGCTCAATTTTCTGAAAAGTACGATCAATACCCAATTTTTCTATTTTATCCTTCGTGTCGCGTATGCCTGCGGTATCTATAAACCGGAAAGAGATTCCGTCTATATTGACTATATCCTCAATCACATCACGTGTCGTTCCGTGAATATCGGAAACAATAGACCGGTCTTCGTTGAGCAACACGTTGAGAAGGGTTGATTTTCCAACGTTTGTCTCACCTACAAGAGCAACGGGAACGCCATTTTTCAGCACATTTCCCAAACGGAAGGAGTTGGCAAGCTGAGCAATGGTCTCCTCGATGTTCTGAGCCAACTCTTTCAGTTCAATGCGACTGACAAACTCCACGTCCTCTTCGTTAAAATCAAGTTCAAGTTCAACTAAAGAGACGAATTTCAGCAGTTTTTCGCGCAACTTCATTAGCTCGTTAGAGAAACTGCCTTTCATCTGACTCAACGCCATACGGTGCGAAGCGGCAGAATTGGAGGCTATCAAATCGGCAATGGCTTCGGCTTGCGACAAGTCTAACCGTCCGTTCAGGAAAGCACGTTGTGTAAATTCGCCGGGCAATCCCAAACGGCATCCGTTTTCAAGAAGAAGCTGCAGAATTTGCTGTTGAATGTATTGAGAACCGTGGCAGGCTATTTCTACAGAATCCTCGCCGGTAAAGGAACGCGGGTTCACAAACACCGTTACAAGCACTTCGTCTATCACGTCTTCATTTCCATTTACAATGTATCCGAAATACACACGATGCGATTGGGAACCAGCAAGACGTTTCCCACTCTTCACGGAACGAAAAATCTTATCCGAAATTGCAATCGCTTCATTTCCTGATATCCGGATAATTGAAATTGCCCCTAATCCAGCGGGCGTAGAAATGGCGCAAATAGTATCTGTATTCATTTTTATTATAAAATTTTCACTCGAATGTTAAAATTTAACAAAAACATTGTTTTTCAACTTCTAAAATAAGGACAAATTTGTTATATCCAAAAATAATAATCAAAAAATAATCAAATTTACTTACTTATGAATAAAGTTGAAATAGGAAACGCTGCCGGTGAAGTTTGGCGTTTATTGGAAAAAGAGGGAGACCATTCGATTACGGAAATTCAAAAGAAATTAAAATTATCCAAAGAAATGTTATATCTCGCTGTCGGTTGGTTATATCGCGAAGATAAGATACATTGTACTTCCGGAGAAAAAGGAAAATATACTTGCACTAAAAATATTCCTAGCTCGTATTTTGGATAAGATAACAGAAGGAAGTAATACAAATCAATCATTGACGTATTTTTTATACGACATTAAATTCTTTTTATTATTTAATAACGTGTAAAAAATATGATGAACTTCTGATCTAAACAATATTGACAAGTTATTTTTTACACATTGACTTAATTATTGTTTAGTTAATCTACTCAAATTTTTTTATCCCAAAGGCACAAAGTTTTTTCTTTGTGCCTTTTTGTCTTTTGTATTACATTAAGCAATAAAAGAACTTGCGTTAGGCAATTATATTCATATAATATCGTTTTAATAAATGAAAAAGAATTAATCATGAATAGTAAAAAAAAACGTCCCCTTATCCTGATAACCAATGACGATGGAGTTTTTGCCAAAGGAATAAATACACTTATCGAAATCGTACTTCCGTTTGGCGATGTTGTAGTTTTTGCGCCTGATGTAGTACGTTCGGGTATGTCAAATGCTATCACGGTACACAATCCGGTAGGATATTCCAAACTATATTCCAAAGAAAATTTGACGGTGTATTCCTGTACCGGAACCCCAACTGATTGTGTTAAATTGGCGAATTACGCGCTATTTCAAGAGCAAAAACCTGATTTGCTGCTGTCCGGAATCAACCACGGATCCAACGCTTCTATTAATGTGATTTATTCCGGAACAATGGGGGCAGCTCTGGAAGGATGTGCCAACTTGATTCCTTCTATCGGTTTTTCCCTCTGCAACCATTCGTGGGATGCAGATTTTTCGGAAGCAAAAGATTACATAAAATCCATTATCGAATTGACTTTAGAAAATCCGTTACCAAACGAAGTTTGCTTAAACGTTAATATTCCCAAAGGAAAAATAAAAGGAACAAAAGTATGTCGTCAAGCATTGGGACATTGGCAAGAAGAGTTTGAACCCCAGCAAGATAAAAACGGAACTACCAGTTACTGGCTGACAGGCAAATTTAAAAACCACGAGCCGAACGCTGAAGATACTGACGATTGGGCTTTGGCTAACGGGTATATTTCCATAGTTCCGACATCGGTTGACCTTTCAAATAAAAAATGTGTTGAGAAGATTAAAAACTGGGAGGAGATAATTAATAATTAAAACATCTTGAACCGGGATTATCATAAAATTTACAAGATTAACAGGAATTTTACAATCGTGACAATCTTGTAAATTTTATGATAATTCCGGTTCAAGACATATTAATCCAAAATCAAAATAATATGAATTTATTAGAAGAACAACAATCAAAAAAAGACCTTCAAAAGTATAATCACTTCTTTTGGGGTTTTCTTCCTGCTGTAATTTTACCAGTCATAGCACTCGCACTAATTTCGGGCAAGGATAATCTAACCTCTTTTTCTTTTTATGAGCATTTGAAGATGGCATATAATAATTATATGTTTGTTAAAATGGCGATATTAGCATTGTTTCCCAATATGCTCATATTCTTTTTCTTCTACAAAACAGAGCGTTGGAAATCGGCAAGCGGCTTGATTGTTGCAACGATTTTTTACGTTGTTCTTATGGTTTTAAAGGTATAATTTTTAAGTTGTTCTGCCTCGTATCTTTCGGCAGGGATGTTTATGGCATTTTGCCTTAGTTCGTTGACCTTAAAATAAAAATTAAGCCCATCCGGGAAACCAAAATAAAAGTATTGAAGTCAAAATAAATAGGTTAAATTTTCCCACAAAGACACAAAGGACACAAAGATATTTCAAAAAACTTTGTGTCCTTTGTGTCTTTGTGGGAAACATTTTCTGCAGGCAATTACCTTAAAATCCGTTGCGCCTATCAGTTTATAGTTGTTCTTGTTAAATACCTCTAATTCTCTCTATAAATAACTCTCAAACAACTTCCAAGATTCATTTATTTAGTGCCTGTTCAATATCCGCAATAACATCATCCGCATTTTCAATCCCTACGGAAAAGCGTATTAAGTCGGGCTGAATGCCTGCGGCAACTAATTGTTCGTCCGATAACTGTCTGTGTGTATGGCTTGCCGGATGCAGTACGCACGAACGTGCATCGGCTACATGTGTTACAATAGCAATAAGTTTCAGATTATCCATAAACCGGATAGAAACATCCTTGCCTCCTTTCAGTCCGAAGGTAATCACACCACAGGAAGCTCCCTGCCTGAATTGCTTTTGCGACAAGTCATAATATTTATTTGAAGTCAAGCCGCTGTAATTTACCCACGCCACCTTCTCATTTTTTTCTAAGTATTCCGCCACTATTTGCGCATTTTCACAATGACGGGGAATGCGCAAATGGAGAGTTTCCAACCCAATATTCAACAAAAAGGCATTTTGAGGCGACTGTGCCGAACCTAAATCTCTCATCAGCTGAACAGTAGCTTTCGTAATATAAGCTCCTTTTCCAAAACTTTGACTATAAGCCAGTCCATGATAGGAAGGGTCAGGCTCGGTTAATCCCGGGAATTTATCTTTATATGCTTCCCAGTCAAAATTTCCGCTATCAACGATGCAACCGCCAAGACTTACCGCATGTCCATCCATGTACTTGGAAGTAGAGTGAACCACAATATCGGCTCCCCACTCAAACGGACGGCAATTAATAGGCGTTGCAAAGGTATTATCAACAATTAACGGAACACCGCAGCTATGCGCAATACGTGCAAACTTTTCAATATCCAACACTTTCAATGCCGGATTGGAAATTGTTTCGGCAAACAATGCCTTGGTGTTCGGGCGAAAAGCTTTGGCAATCTCCTGTTCATCTGCATCCTGGTCAATAAAAGAAACTTCAATACCCAATTTTTTCATTGTTACGGCAAAGAGGTTGTAAGTTCCGCCGTAAATGGCAGAAGTACTTACTAAATGGTCGCCCGCCTCACAAAGATTAAAAACCGCATAAAACGTTGCTGCCTGCCCGGATGCAGTCAACATGGCAGCAACACCACCTTCCAACTCTGCAATTTTAGCAGCAACCGCATCATTGGTCGGATTTTGAAGACGAGTATAAAAATACCCGGATTCTTCCAAGTCAAACAGGCGAGCCATCTGTTCGCTTGTTTCATATTTGAAAGTCGTACTCTGATAAATAGGTAATACTCTCGGTTCGCCTTTTTGGGGTTTCCATCCGGCTTGTACACAGAGTGTTTCCGGATTAAGTTTTTTATTCATCGGTAAATAGTTAAAGTTTAACGTAATATTTATTTTGTTAAGTTAGCTTTCTCCTCGATAACAGCCAGCATATCGCTCAAACGCTCAATCTTGGATTTCGTAATAGCTACCCGTCCGGAACGAATAAACTGCAAGACATTTAAATTGGCACTCAACTCCTCAAAAAGTCCCTGTGTTTCGCTGTAATGTCCGGTTTTTTCCAGCACCACGCTGTTTTCATTCATTTCGAGGATACGGATATTATACTTCCGGATCAACGCTTCAACACTTCCTAGCTTTAACAGCTGGTCGGTAGCTACCTTGTAAAGAGCAATTTCCTGGTACACCAAATCCTCATCGGTATTGAAATAGGCTTTGAGTATATCCACCCGCTTGTCAATCTGTTTGACTACTTTTTCAATTGTATCGGCATCAGAATAAGTAGTAATGGTAAATTTGTGTATCCCTTTTATCGCTGAAGGTGAAACGGATAATGTCTCAATATTTAACTGTCTGCGTGTGAAGATAATTGTAATCTGATTGAGCAATCCAACCTGATTTTCCGAAAAAACAGTTACTGTGTATAAAGTTTTGTTTGTTTCCATTTTAATTTATTTATTTTTCTGCTGTCCGGTTGCACACATTTTGTTATGATTTACCTAACAATTCTACGATTTTAGCTTCAATAGCCTTTCGTACAGCTTTTTCTTTTTGAAGTGCGGCAACTTTTTCTTTAAGCTTTTTTTCAAGTAACCGGCGACCGATTGGATTAGCACAACGAATATCTGCTATAAAGTTTTTCTTCCCGGAAACTTCCGGTGCCAACTTTACCAGCAGGTATTCCATACCGGCAACCGAATCATCTAACGGATAAATACTGTTGAGCAAACTCATACATAAATGCTTGTGATCCCGGAATACGTGTTTGAAGGTTAAATCACTGGGGGAATTTAAATATCGTGGCATAATTTTAAAATTTTCTCTATTCAGAATAAAAAACTACAAGAAAATATATAACTAATTTTCAGACTTAATACGTTTTCAACAAAAACGACTTAAAACTATCAAAATCTTTCGACAACTCAATACTTTGCTTTTCTCCTTTCATAAACTCCTGTAATTTTTGAGGAATTTCTACCGTTTCGCCAATAATGCTTTCCACCGTTTCCAAAAATTTAGCAGGATGAGCTGTTTCCAGGAATACGCCAACCTCATCCGGTCTCAAAAATTCCAGCAAGGCGCGATAACCAACCGCACCATGCGGGTCAAGCAGATAACCGTTTTTTTTATACGTTTCTTTTACTGCCTCCCGTATCTCATCGTCAGTGTAGCTGCATCCGGAAATATCTTTCATTATCGAATTGTGCGAGTTATCATACAAATCCAGAATACGCGCAAAATTGCTTGGGTCGCCTACATCCATCGCATTGGCAATTGTAGCAACAGAAGGACGCGGATTGTATTTTCCGGTCAACAAATACTGCAAGAAAATATCGTTGCGGTTGTTAGCAGCAATGAACCGGGAAATAGGTAATCCCATTCGCTTTCCGAAAAGTCCGGCAGTGATATTCCCGAAATTTCCGCTCGGAACACACATTACCACGTTCTTATCTTTTCCCAATTTTTGCAATTGAGCGTAAGCGTAAAAATAGTAAAAAGCTTGTGGTAAAAAGCGGGCAACGTTAATCGAATTGGCAGAAGTCAAATTTATATGAGTGTTCAACTCGCCGTCCATAAACGCATTTTTGACTAATGCCTGACAATCGTCAAACGTTCCGTCAATTTCCAATGCCGTGATATTTTGACCAAGCGTAGTAAATTGACACTCTTGTATTTTGCTCACTTTTCCTTTCGGATAGAGTACAAATACACGAATACCGTCCACACCTAAAAATCCGTTTGCTACTGCGCTTCCCGTGTCTCCGGAAGTGGCAACCAGCACGTTTACCTCTTTTTGTCCCTGTTTTTTAATGAAATATCCCAACAAGCGCGACATAAATCTTGCTCCGACATCCTTGAATGCCAAAGTCGGACCATGAAACAATTCCAAGCTATAAATATTATCGCTTACCTGTACCAAAGGCACGTCAAAATTCAGCGTTTCATACACAATCTTTTTCAGTGCTTCCGGCTCTACATCTTCGCCAAAAAACGCACCGGCTACAATGTATGACATTTCCTGAAACGAAAGATGTTGAATATTTTCAAAAAAGGAATCCGGCAGTTGCTTAATTATTTCCGGCATATACAATCCTTTATCCGAAGCAAGTCCCTTAACCACGGCTTCTTGCAGCGTTGCTTTGGCTGCTTGTTTATTTGTGCTGTAATATAACATTATTGTAGTTTACGATTGTTTTGTTAATAATAAAAAGCGGAAAATTCTCTTTCTTGCTTTATGCAATACCACATAATCAACTGACTATTACTTATTTGAAGTTTCCCCAACGAAACTTTGCGACCTGTTTTTAAATAAAATATTAAACGAGGTCAAACTGCCGTAGGATTTTGTGATATATTGTTGCAACACAATCTTTTCTTCGTCGCTGAGGTTACTCGTATTGATTTTTTGCTCCATAACACGCAAGCGGTCTCTGACCATGATGATTTTATTGAAAAAGGTCGAAACCGGCATTTCATACGGCTTGAGTTCCGGATTTGCCGGCTTCAGCACCAATGTTCCGCCGCTCCATTTTTCCGCAATGGGAACAACCTCCTGCAGGTCGGAAAAATTACGCAAAATTTTCATCAGCGTAAGCTCAATCATTTCAAAACTAACCAAATCGTCTGCCGGTTCGAGCAGGTCGATAATTTCCAGTCCTTCATAACTTTTCGCAATTTCGCGATTACCGTATTCCATAAAGGTAATTATGTAACTGTTTGATTTGACCTGTATTACAACACCTGCTCCGTATTCCTTGTGACTTACTCGCGAGCCGATTCCTAAAACTTCATTTTCCATAAAAAAACATTAATATATTTTGCACGAAAATATTGCTTTTTATGGAAAAATCCAAAATCTTACCCATAAATAATCTTCCCATTCTCATCGCGATACTGGTCAAAGCTTTTCTGATACTGGTCCATTGCCCGCAAACTCATGCCCATGCTTGAAAAACCACCATCGTGATAGAGGTTTTGCATGGTTACTTTGCGTGTGAGGTCGGAAAACATCACGATGCAATAATCGGCACACTCATCTGCCGAAGCATTGCCGAGCGGCGACATTCTTTCGGAAAAGTCCATCAAGCTCTCCATGCCCTTGATACCGCTACCGGCGGTGGTCATTGTAGGAGATTGGGAGATGGTATTGATGCGTACATTTTTTTCCCGTCCGTAAATATACCCGAAACTGCGTGCAATAGATTCCAGCATCGCCTTGGCATCTGCCATATCATTGTAGCCAAAGAGCGTGCGCTGGGCAGCAACGTAAGAAAGAGCTATGATGGAACCGTATTCATTGATTGCATCCAACTTTTTAGCCGATTGCAGCATCTTGTGAAAAGAGATAGCAGATACATCCAATGTTGTGTTCAGCATGTTATAATCCAAATCATCGTAAGGTCTTTTTTTGCGTACATTGGGCGACATCCCGATAGAGTGCAGCACAAAGTCGATTTTTCCACCCAGAATTTCCTGCGATTCGCGGAAAACATTTTCTAACTCGTCCACATTCGTCGCATCTGCCGGAATCATTTCCGAATTCAACTGTTCGCTTAGTTGTTTTACCGTTCCCATCCGCATCGCTAAAGCAGTGTTGGATAGCGTGATTTTAGCACCCTCTTCCACAGCGCGTTCTGCCACTTTCCATGCGATAGACATATCATTCAACGCTCCGAAAATAATCCCCCTTTTTCCTTCCAATAAATTATTAGCCATTGTATTTTTTTAAAATTGTCAAAATTCTTTGAAAATATTTTTTGCACAAAAGTAATAAAAATGTGCAAACTATGCAGGAAATCAGTTTATTTTTTTGAAGAGATATGTTTCTGTTTAAAAATACTTTAAACGTTAAAGCATAAAGCCGCAAAGTTTATCTCCATTAAATTTCTTCTGACATTTAATTTAATAATGGGGCTGGTATTTTCAGTTTGGCAAAAGTATTCTCCAAGTCGGACTTCGGCGTAAGGGTGATATGCCTTTTGCCGCATTTTTTTCAGTTCCTGATTCGCATTATTAATTCAAGCAGGTTCTTATTTTTTAAACCTCAAATTTCTAAACTTAAACATAAAACCTTATTTTTGCAATAAATCCACGTAATTTTATGAACGAAAGCGTACTTGAAAAACTAAAAATACTCGCAGAATCGGCAAAGTATGATGTCTCCTGCGCTTCGAGCGGTACAAGTCGTTCTCACCAAAAAGGGGCGATTGGAAATACTGCCGGCTGGGGTATTTGCCACAGTTTTACGGAAGACGGACGGTGCGTTTCGTTGCTGAAAATTATGCTGACCAACCACTGTATGTATGACTGTGCCTACTGCATCAACCGGCGGAGTAACGATTTGAGAAGAGCCACGCTTTCTGTTACCGAACTGGTCAACCTGACTATTGAGTTTTACAGGCGTAATTATATTGAGGGACTTTTTCTCAGTTCCGGCGTGGTACGCAGTCCGGATTATACAATGGAACGATTGGTTAAGGCTGTCAAGGATTTACGGTTGATACATCGCTATAATGGATATATACACTTGAAAAGTATTCCGGGAGCAAGTCAGGAATTGGTGCGTGAAGCCGGATTGTATGCCGACCGTTTGAGTGTCAATGTTGAAATACCCAATGAGCAGAGTTTAAAACGATTAGCACCGGAAAAAGATTTGCAAAGCGTGTTTCTCCCAATGAAATACATCCATCAAGGTGTTTTGCAAAGTGCCGAAGAGCGAAAAAAATACCGCCACGCCCCACGCTTCGCACCTGCGGGACAAAGTACGCAAATGATTGTCGGAGCTACACCCGATACAGACAAGGATATTCTGTCGCTTTCTTCGGCATTGTATCAGCGTCCGACAATGAAGCGCGTTTATTATTCCGGATATGTTCCCGTAAATGAATATGACAACAGATTACCGGCAATCAAGCAAGTGCCGTTAGTGCGAGAAAACAGGCTTTATCAAGCCGATTGGCTGATGCGTTTTTACCAGTTTTCGGTCAATGAGATTGTGGATGAAAAGCATCCCGATCTTGACTTGGAGATTGACCCAAAATTATCGTGGGCATTGCGTCACCCCGAATATTTTCCGGTGGATATAAACAAAGCCGGTTATGAAATGCTGTTGCGTGTTCCCGGCCTGGGAGTCAAGTCTGCCAAGCTCATCGTAGCCTCCCGCCGGTATGGAAACTTGGGTTCATATCAACTGAAAAAAATGGGTGTTGTGATGAAAAAGGCGCAATATTTTATCACTTGCAAGGAATTACCCTTTCTGACTGTAAACGAGTTAAGTCCGCAATATGTACGAAATAAACTGACACAAAAAACAAACAAAAAAGCAGATGACGGGCAATTGAGAATTACTTTTCCCGATTAAATTTAAACCATAGAAACACAAAGGAGATAAAATTTTTTGTTTTCTATTTCCTCCGTGGTAAATAAAAAGAAATATGACCATTTTCCTCTACGACAAAACATTTGAAGGATTATTGACTGCCGTTTTCGATGCCTATTACCGCAAGACGTTTCCGGACGTGCTTTTGCCGGAAACAGACACGCTCCCACTCTTTTACGATGAAATTGTAACGGTTTATACCGATACCGGAAAATCAGGCAGGGTTTGGACCGGATTACAGCGTAAATTGTCAAAAAGCGCACTTCACGCTGTTTTTGTCTGCTGGTTGTCTGAATTACCACAGGTTGATGTACTGCTATTTTCTTACATACGAAAAGCGATAGATACTCCGAGGAGTATCGAACTGAATTTTGGCGATCCTGACGTGCTGGAATTTTCCAAAATTTATAAAAAAGTGGATAGGGAACGCTTGCGTGTCATCCAATTTCTTCGTTTTCAGAAAACAGCCGATGATACTTTTTTTGCTTGTATAGAGCCGTTATACAATGTATTACCGCTGGTTACAGATCACTTGAAAGACCGCTTCCACGATCAAAAATGGATTTTATATGACACTAAAAGAGATTACGGATATTATTATGACCTACAAGATATAATCGAAGTGCATGTTGATGAAAAACAGTGGGAAGCAGGAAAATTACACGAAAGTCTAATGGCTGAAGACGAAAAGATTTTTCAACAACTTTGGCAAACCTACTTCCGCTCAATGACTATTAATGAGCGAATCAACCCGAAACTGCACAAGCAAAATCTACCGGTTCGCTTTTGGAAATACTTGACAGAAAAACAAGACTCAAGCATCAATCGTCTGAATTAATTCCCTGATAAATGCCCGGTTTTCATAATCTTCATGAACAACCACTCCGTCTACCAGAATAATATCCAAATCAATAACAACCTCTTCCGAATGGGGTATCCTGCCCATTTCTATTTCTATTTCTTTCAGTAATAATTTTAACTGTGCAGGGAAAGTAAATGTTTGCAGGCTAACTACTGCATTAAAAAATTGACAATCAACTTTTGTATCTATTGCGCGAGTAGGGATAATCGAGGAAACAGCAATAACCTCAAATTTCTTTGCCAAAAAATCAAAAGCAGCCATTATATATCGTACGGCTCTATCATTAACCGAATTAGAACCTACACTAATAACATATTTATGACAACCATTTTTTTGCTGCATTTGCAAAAATAAGAAAAAAGAAGAAAACAGGCGAAACTACTTCTCAAAAATCTTCCTTTTTTAATTTACCTATCGTAATCTTTTAATGTTTCTTGAAGTCTTTTGCGAGTAAAGAAAATGCGGCTTTTTACTGTACCTATGGGTAAATCCATTTCTTCTGCAATTTCATGATATTTGAAACCGGAAACATGCATGGAAAAAGGAACCCGGTAGTCATCGGTAAAATCATCAATACATTTTATAATTTCGTTTATGGTATAAAAGCCTTCGGGAGTTTCTATACCGGAATCTTGCGGAAGATTCAACAGGTACAACTCTTCCGTCTGGTCGATAATAGTTTGACATCTAACTATCTTACGATAATTATTGATAAAAATGTTTCGCATAATAGTGAATACCCATCCTTTGAAATTCGCATTGTCCACATATTTATCCTGATTGTCCAACGCTTTCAATGTCGTATCTTGAAGCAAATCTTGCGCATCATTCTTGTTTGCTGTTAATGTGTAAGCAAAGTTCAAAAGATTACCTTGTAATCCCATTAATCTTTTTGTAAATAATTCTGTTTCCATAAGTATGCGTGTTAAAAGTAAGTTGTAAGCCGATCGTATTATTTTATTTTTAAGTATATTTGCTTCTCTAAATGTAAGTATCAACAAAAAGGTGTTACAAAGATATAAACTTTCTACAAATAAAAAAGTATTTTTACACATAAAATAAGGTCAATATGATTAAAAAGAGTTTAACAGCACTGCTACTTATCACAATACATTCTATATCATTATGTTATGCAAATAACAACAAAGAAAATATTTATTATAAAATAAACATAAATGAAGAAATAAACGGAACTACGTGGCTATTCTTGAAAAATGGACTCCACGAAGCAGAGCAATTAGAGTCAAAAGGTATTTTCATCCATCTGAATACTTACGGCGGACTGGTTGTCTTTGCCGACTCCATCCGGACAAAGATTTTAAACAGCACAACGCCGGTCTACGTCTTCATCGACAATAATGCAGCTTCTGCCGGCGCACTGATTTCCATTGCCTGCGACAGTATTTATATGCGTTCGGGAGCTAACATCGGCGCGGCTACTGTGGTCAATGATTCCGGAGAAAAGATGCCTGATAAATACCAGTCTTATATGAGAGCCACGATTCGCTCTACGGCAGAGGCACACGGACAGGTTGCCATTATCAACGGAGCGGATACCACTTACCGCTGGCGGCGAGACCCGCACATTGCGGAGGCAATGGTCGATGAACAAGTAGTTATTCCTGGTCTTAGCGATTCAACTAAAATTCTTACGTTTACCGCACAAGAGGCTGTAAAACATGGCTACTGCGAAGGAATTTACGACAATCTGGACGAGATAATAACCCAATCGCTCAACGATTCGGACTACAAAATTGTGGAGTATGAACCAAGTTTTTTTGACCGGATAAAAGGATTTCTGATAAATCCGGTGGTTCACAGCATTTTAATAGTGATTATCATCGGGGGAATTTACTTTGAAATGCAAACGCCCGGTATCGGTTTTCCTCTTTTAGCTGCCGGAGTAGCGGTATTGCTCTATTTCGCACCTTTATATATAGACGGATTGGCAGAAGCGTGGGAAATTCTACTTTTCATCTCCGGTATTATTCTACTGCTGGTCGAGATTTTCATTTTACCGGGGTTTGGTATTTTTGGCGTATTGGGTATTATTTTTGCATTAACAGGACTTATTTTCAGTCTGATAGGTAATGACTGGTTCAACTTTGAGAGAGTTCCGGTTGATTCGTTGACAATGGCGGCTATTACCGTATTCTGCGGATTGTTAGGAGCAATACTGCTTTCGATTTACATCGCTTCGCGTATCGGACAGCAAGGCTTGTTCCGGAAAATAGCATTGGAAGCTACCCAAGATTTGGATAAAGGCTATATCGGTGTGGATACGGCACAACGGAATTTAATCGGAAAAGAAGGTATTGCCAAAACAATACTTCGCCCTTCGGGAAAAGTGCTGATAGAAGACGAAATATATGATGCGGTGGCAGAGAGCGGATATATTGAAAATGGAGCGAAAATTAAAGTAAAAAGCTATGCTTCAGGACAGGTTTATGTAAAGGTAATCAAATAATGCAAACCGAAATTCCTATTAACCCAACAGCAACATTTTGAGTCAACTGGGTTAATTTGGCAATTTTTACAATAACAAAATTACAAAAATGATAAAAATAGAAAAATTCCGGCTAAATAATGGCTTGCGTGTCGTACATCATTTCGATGCCTCCTCGCCAATGGTCATTATCAACGTATTATATAATGTGGGAGCAAAAGACGAAAATCCGGATCAAACCGGATTAGCGCATCTCGTTGAACATCTAATGTTTGGCGGATCGGTCAATATCCCTTCTTACGACCAGCCGGTACAACAGTCGGGCGGAGAAAATAACGCGTGGACAAACAACGATGTCACAAACTACTACGTCATTCTGCCGTACCAGAATGCAGAAACCGGCTTTTGGCTGGAATCTGACCGCATGTTGTGCCTTGATTTTAATCAAAAAGGACTGGACGCTCAGAAGCTGGTGGTTATGGAAGAATTTAAGCAACGGAACCTAAATCAGCCTTACGGCGATGCTAACCATTTAATACGTGCAATGGCTTATGAAGTACATCCATATCAATGGGCAACTATCGGTAAAGAACTTTCGCATATCGAAGGCGTAACACTGGACGATGTGAAGACGTTTTTCTTTTCACACTATGCACCCAACAATGCGATTCTTTCCGTTGCCGGAAACATCACATTAGAAGAGACGAGAAGGCTGACCAAAAAATGGTTTGGCGAGATTCCGGAACGAGAGGTAAAAAAGCGTGATTTACCGCAGGAGCCGCCGCAGACAAAGGCTCGTTTCATGAAAGTGGAACGCAACGTTCCCGTAGATACTATTTACAAAGCCTACAAGATGAGTGAACGAAAAACTGCTGATTATTACACGTTTGATGCTATTTCAGATTTACTGGCAAATGGAAATTCTGCCCGGCTTTACCAGCAATTGGTCAAAAAAGAAAAACTGTTCACCGAAGTAAATGCTTACATTTCGGGCGATATGGAAGCCGGGCTTTTTCATTTAACAGGAAAATTGGCAGAAAACATCTCTTTTGAAGAAGCCGGCCAAGGGTTGGAAAGAGAGTTGGAGCGGCTAAAAACCGGAGACATAACGGAAACGGAATTGGAAAAAGTGAAGAACAAATATGAATCAGCTCAACTTTTTGGCGAGATGAACCTGTTGAATAAAGCCACAAATATTGCATACTTCGAGCTGTTGAGCCAAGCAGAGGATGTAAACTTGGAAATTGACAAATACCGGTCTGTTACGGCAGAACAGATTCGCGACAAAGCATGCGAGGCATTTGTTAGGGAGAATGGGGTTACACTTTACTATGGGGCAAAAAGGTAATTACCTGCAGAAAATGTTTCCCACAAAGACACAAAGGGCACAAAGTTTTTTTTCTTTGTGCCCTTTGTGTCTTTGTGGGAAATTTTAAATAACAAAATATGCAATTTTATCCGGTTAAAACTTATATTTACGAATTAAATATTACATTTGCATTTTCATAAAATATAATAAATTTTAATTACCATGGTATTCCTTATGATTATCTTGTTCCTGGTTGGCTATATGGCCATTACAATGGAACATCCGTTGAAAATAAACAAAGCTGCTTCTGCACTATTATTGTGTGCTTTACTTTGGACGGTATATATATTTTATGCTCCGGAAATTTTACCTGGTTCGTCCGAATTTTTACATTTTGCGGCAAACACATCCAACGAACATTTATCTCTTTTCGAAAAAATGATGGCATTTGTGACCGGAAAGCAAATAATCGAACACATCGGAGATATCGCTGAAATTTTGTTCTTTCTGATAGGTGCAATGACCATCGTTGAACTGATCGACATACATGGGGGATTTTCCATTATTACCGACCGCATCACAACTAAGAAGAAAAAGCAACTATTATGGCTTCTGGCTGTAATTACTTTTTTTATGTCGGCTACCTTAGACAATTTAACCACTTCAATTGTGATGGTAATGTTGCTCCGGAAATTGATCGGAAACTTTAAAGAAAGATGGCTGTTTGCCTGCATCATTATCATTGCAGCAAATAGCGGAGGGGCATTTTCACCTATCGGGGATGTTACAACGATTATGCTTTGGGTAAAAGGAAACGTCACTACTGCCGGATTAATTCCGAATTTATTCATTCCTGCCGTATTATCAACTTTAATCCCGCTACTTATCGTAAGCCGGTTACTGAAAGGAGAAATTACCATGCGCAGGCAACTTCCCGATTCGAACGAAACAGCCCATTTGAATGTCTCCCGTTATATTTCTCCCAAAGAACAAAAAACAATCTTTTTTATGGGAATAGGAAGTCTTGTTTTTGTTCCGGTATTCAAGTCTGTTACACATCTTCCGCCTTTTATCGGAGTATTGTTTGGATTGAGTTTACTGTGGATATACACCGAAATACTGTATGCGAATAAAAAGCAGATACCCGAACATTCAAAAGCAAGAATTTCTGTCGTATTGGGAAGAATAGACATTGTGACAATTCTCTTTTTTATGGGGATTTTAATGTCGGTCGCAGCACTTCAATGTGCGGGAATATTGAGTGACCTTTCATCATTTCTTGCCGAGAAAGTCGGAAACTTATACGTGATAAACATCTTGATCGGTATTCTCTCTTCTATCGTAGACAATGTGCCGTTGGTAGCCGGAGCAATGGGTATGTATCCGTTAGACCCAACACCACTTTCCGCTTTCGGGATAGATGGCGTATTTTGGCTGTTTTTGTCCTACTGTGCCGGTGTGGGGGGAAGTATTTTAATCATAGGTTCAGCAGCCGGCGTAGTAGTTATGGGATTGGAACGAGTCAATTTTATATGGTATCTGAAAAATATTTCGGGAGTAGCCTTTCTTGGGTACCTTACGGGAGCTGCGTTTTTTATTCTTCAAGAAGAGGTTATTTTTCCATTTTTTGCGGGGATATAACTATTTGAACCACAATTTTTAATATTTCCCACAAAGACACAAAGAACACTAAGGTCATAAAAAAAACTTAGTGTTCTTTGTGTCTTTGTGGGAAATAATTTAAACTTTGTAAAAGAGAAAGTATACTTCGTTATTGAATTACAAAACGAGCTAAAGGCTTTAAAGATGCTTTTTGCGGCGCATAAAATATTAAAGTATCGTTTTGGATGATATAAGTTCTTGTCTCATCCAGAGCTTGCAAAAATTTATTCTCCGTCTCCATTCCGTTAATACACATCATCTTGGTAGCGACAACTTGTGAAAACCGAATTGAATCGGATTTCTCTCTTATCTGATAAGAACCGGCAATCCTATTACAACCTGCATTTCCGCTAAATTTGTTTTCAGCATTGAACGTAATACGAGGTTCAGGAGCATTTTCTCTCAAAACAACTTGATTTCCAAACAATTCAATTAGTTTCCAATTTTTATCAACCAATTTATTCTCCGTATCAACAGTATTGGAAAGATTTGGCGTAATTATAGAGATTTTTGCAGCCTCAGCCTGTTTCTGTTTAGTTTTGCAGGCAATTGAGGATAAAGTAAAAACCATAATACTCATGATAAAAATAACGTTCTTCATACAGTTCTAATTTTTAATGAATTGTTCAATTTGTTTAACTCAGACAAATCTAAGTAATATTTTTTATATAGAACGTATTACGAAACATATTTATTTGCATGTCTTTTTATCAAGTAATCATACCTGTCCAGTACCTCTTCCGTCACATCATCCCAAGAGCGGGCAATGGTCTTTGATGCATTTAAGCCGGCTTGTCTTATATGTTCAGGCTTGCCAATCAACTCCAACATGCGTTTTGCCATTGCCTCACTAGAGTTTTCGGTCAAAAAACCGTTATAACCATCCGTAACCACTTCCGATGCAGTAGAACCTTTCATCAAAATCGAAGGCGTGTGCATTGTACTCGCCTCGCGCACAACCAACGGAGCATTATCATAGAGCGAAGGAAAAAGAAATAAATCGGCAGCCATATAATAACGCTTTAACTCTTCACGGTCTAAAATCATGCCGAGAAACTCTACTTTTGATTGTAAGCCATATTGTTTAACCAGCGCCTTCAACTCCTTCTCGGCATATCCGGTTCCGATAAAAAACATCTTGAACGGTATTGTTTTCAGCAACGCCAGCGTGTCGATCACCATGCGGGTATTTTTCTCCCAAATATGCTGACCGATAAAAAGGAATACCGGAATCTGGGCGGGAATCTGTAATCCGGCACGAGCCTCTCTTTTCAACGCGGCGATGTTGCCGTCGACTGAATATTCCGTACCATTTTCCATAACGACCAATTTTCCCTTGTAGCCATATTCACGGATGGTATCTTCGACAGCTGCCTGCGGAATCCATACTTCATCAACAGATTCAAAAAAGACAATTATCTCTTTCAACATCCATTTGGTAATTTGCTGATTACGAAATGCTCTATCAAAATCGGCTTTAAATTTAGAGTGAAACGTAGCAACAACCGGTATATTCTGCTTTTTTCTTAAATTCAACGCCACCTTTGCCGAAGAAAACGGACAATGTGCATGAACAAGTTTAAAAGGTATCTTTTTGATTTTTTCCAAAAACGAAAAATCGACTTGCGGAATCCCAAAACAGTAGGGTTTGCGTCCCCAAATCGGAATTGATGCATACCGGTAAACCGGATATTTCACTTCGTCGGTATATTTCGGTGCACGAGGGGTTACTACGCATACTTGCTGATTTTTCTTGTGTAATGAATGAGCATAATTTTGTACAGTCAGCGCAACTCCGTCCATAATTGGCGGGTAACTATCATTAAACAAGCCTATTACCTTCCCCGTTTCGTTACAATTTTTATTTTTCATATTTATCGTATTTTGTTTATAAGACGAAGATATGGCAAATAGTTTGATATAATTAACTGATAATAAAAACGTAACGAAAAAATAATAGATCCGTAATACTTGACTCTTTACTTATTTTTCATAACCTTACGGTCAACGGCCTAAGGTTATGAAAATTAGTGGTTGTCTAAAAAATTGAAAATATACTTCGTCATTGCGGGCTTGACCCGCCCCCCCTAATAATCAACACTGCTTTTTAGGGGGTCTTGGCAAGCCAAGCGTTCCGGTTACCGCGTCAAGCGCGGAACCTGTGGTCAGCGACTAAAGGAGCTAATGACGGGCTTTGGGGCCCAACCATCTCCGATATATCACCTTATCCAAAACTCTGGTTATTATTTTTCGCAAACCAATTTGTTTGAGTATAAATAAAAACAACCTGCGACCTTTGCAAAAAACAGGGGCTGCCTCAAAACGAGACAGCCCTGTTTCTTTTACTCTTTTCGCACCTCTTAGCCGCACTTAGAAGTTCCGCAAGAAGTACAAATCAAACACCCCTCCTGATACTTCAACGATGCGTGTCCGCAATTCGGGCAAACGGCTCCTTTGGCCTCTGTTCCATCCGGAACATATTTCTTCAGGGCTCTTTCTACCCCATTTTTCCAATTGTTGATTGATTCGCTGCCCAGCTGCAAATCAGATACCAATTTAATTACCTGATCAATAGGCATTCCATAGCGCAACACACCGGAAATCAATTTAGCATAATTCCAATATTCAGGGTCAAATTTGTAGGAAAGTCCCTCAATCGTAGTCTTGTATCCGCGACGGTTGGAATATTGAAAATCGTATCTCTTTGCTCCGGTTGCATCAATATTGCGGATGATTTTTCCTTCCGTTACCGTTTTCGGAATCAGTAGGCCATCTTCATCATCGGCAAGTCCGGTAAAAATTTCATACGGTTGCCCGTTGAGCAATCCAACAAATGCAATCCATTTTTCCTTGTTATTTTGGAAACGAACCACATCTGCATCCAACTCTTTCGGACGAGGATTAGAAGCCGTATTGTTCGTTTCCTGCTTTTTGTCTTTTTTGGTTGAGACAAGCACTCCCGCACGAGACCCTTCCCGGTATACCGTGACACCCTTGCATCCACAACGCCAAGCCTCCTCATACAGACTCGCAATAAGGCTTTCCGAAACATCTTCGGGAACATTGATGGTTACGCTGATCGAGTGGTCAACCCATTTCTGAATACGTCCCTGCATGCGAACCTTTTCCAAATAATTGACATCTTGCGTAGTAGCTTTGTAGTAAGGCGACTGGGCAACTAATTTTTCAATCTCTTCCGGCGTATATTGTTTCGTAGTGCTAAAACCGTTTGCCTCCATCCATGTTACAAATTTATGGTGGAATACAATATACTCTTCCCACGAATCGCCTACTTCATCCACAAAATCCACACGCACATTCGTTTCATTCGGATTTACTTTCCGGCGACGTTTGTAGACCGGTAAAAATACAGGTTCAATACCCGATGTAGTCTGTGTCATCAAACTGGTAGTGCCGGTCGGAGCAATGGTTAAGCAGGCAATGTTACGGCGGCCGTATTTTACCATTTCTTCATATAATCCCGCATCTGCTTCTTTCAAACGGTTGATAAACGGATTATTTTTCTCTTTCTCCGTATCATAAATTTCAAATGCACCACGCTCTTTTGCCATGTTAACCGAAGACCGGTAAGCCTCAATGGCTACGGTTTTATGTACCTGTTCGGAAAAATAGACTGCTTCCGGTGTTCCGTAAGTGAGTCCTAAAGCTGCAAGCATATCTCCTTCGGCTGTCGTTCCGACCCCGGTACGGCGACCAAGCGAAGATTTATGCTTGATTTTCTCCCATAATTCCAATTCAGTGCGTTTAACATCCACATTTTCAGGATCCGATTCAATTTTGGCAATAATCCGGTCAATCATTTCCAACTCAAGATCAATAATATCATCCATGATACGCTGAGCAAATGCTACATGCTTCTTGAAGAGGTCAAAATTAAACTGCGCCTCGCGGGTAAACGGCTTGTCAACATAAGAATAGAGATTTATCGCCAGCAAGCGGCAGCTATCGTAAGGACAAAGCGGGATTTCACCGCAAGGATTGGTTGATACTGTCCGGAAACCAAGGCCGGCATAACAATCCGGAACCGATTCCTTGATAATCGTATCCCAAAACAGCACACCCGGCTCAGCAGATTTCCATGCGTTATATATAATCTTTTTCCAGATAGCCTCGGCATTTGCCTCTCTTGTTATTTTCGGATTGGTCGAATCTACCGGATATTGCTGTATATACGGCTTCTTTCCGATTGCCGCCTGCATAAAGGCATCATCTATTTTTACGGAAACATTTGCGCCTGTCACTTTTCCGTCCATCATCTTGGCATCAATAAAAGATTCAGAATCAGGATGTTTAATGGAAACGCTCAACATTAATGCTCCTCGCCGTCCGTCCTGCGCCACCTCTCTTGTAGAGTTAGAATAACGTTCCATAAAGGGAACTAATCCGGTGGAAGTCAATGCCGAGTTTTTGACCGGCGATCCTTTTGGTCGAATATGAGAAAGATCGTGTCCTACCCCACCCCTTCTCTTCATCAACTGAACTTGTTCTTCGTCCAATTTTATAACTGCTCCGTAAGAATCCGAGTTTCCGTCTATCCCAATTACAAAGCAGTTGGAAAGCGAAGCAATCTGGTGTATATTTCCAATACCCGACATCGGACTTCCTTGCGGAACAATGTAACGAAAATCCTTAAACAGATCGAACAACTCCTGGGATGTCATCGGATTGGTATATTTTTTTTCAATTCGGGCAATCTCATTCGCCAATCTCCAGTGCATATCATCCGGTGTCCTTTCATAAATATTCCCAAATGAATCCTTAAGGGCGTATTTATTTACCCAAACTCTTGCGGCTAACTCATCTCCCTTAAAGTAATCAAGTGAAGCCTGATAGGCTTCATCATGAGAATAGATTTTCTCTTCCATTTTGATGTGTTTTTATTAAACTTCGATTATATTTTTATTTCTATTTTACTCATCATTTTTGTTCATGCAATATTACGACCGATTTTTATAAATACAAATTTTCAGACATGTTTTTTATCAACAATTTTCACAAAGTTTCCGTTTTTTAAAATTTACAAACTAATAATCAGACAATTAATATTCATAAAATACAAAAAAGTTTCCAAAAAAAGAAAACCATTTAGACAATTTGGATAAAAAAAATATA
>QMCD01000606.1_pt1 | contig 24732 bp, 17 predicted proteins | sample 1821841 | NCBI WGS metagenome assembly QMCD01 (sample SAMN01991225, study PRJNA193472) | Termite gut metagenome, whole genome shotgun sequencing project. | isolation source: worker | host: Macrotermes natalensis | reverse complement strand
GTCAGGTATTCATTGGCCGAATAAACGCCCCCCAGGTCTTCCCCTTCGATCCCCAAAAACCGGGGCAACCCGGCCCCGACGCCGATGAACACGCCGTCGAAACCGCCACCGTCCAGCAGCTCGTCGATGGTCGCCATGTTACCGACGACGGTGTTGAGTTCGATTTGAACGCCGAGTTTCCGGAGATAATCGACCTCGTGTTGCACGATCGCCTTCGGTAATCGAAATTCGGGAATGCCGTAGACCAGCACGCCGCCCGCCTTGTGGAACGCCTCGAAAACGACCACGTCATATCCTTTGAGGATCATGTCGCCTGCGACGGTCAGTCCGGCGGGGCCGGCCCCGACGACGGCAACGCGTTTTCCGTTGGCCGGGGCTTTTTCCGGGATCAGCGTCGCCCCGTGTTCCCGTTCATAATCGGCGACGAACCGTTCGCAGCGGCCGATCGCTACCGGCTCGAATTTTTTTCCGAGAATACATTTCGCTTCGCATTGCGATTCCTGCGGGCAAACGCGGCCGCACACCGCGGGCAGGGCGTTGGTTCGTTTGACGGCCCGTGCCGCAGCCTCGAATTCACCGGCGGCGGTCAACTTCAGGAAACCGGGGATATCGACACTGACGGGACAACCGGCAACGCAACCGGGTGATTTGCCGGATGATTTGCACTGGAGGCAACGTCCCGCTTCCGCCCGGGCCATCTCGGCCGTATAGCCGGTGGGCACTTCGAGAAAATTCGTGACGCGAACCTGCGGCGGTTGTTCCGGCATCGCCGTACGGCCGACCCGTTGTTGGACGAGGGGTTTTTCCATAATGATCGATACACTGTATGCTGAAGGCGGTTGACATTTCCCGAAGCCGATTCCCGGGAAGCTTGCCCGCCGGAAACGACACCGCCGAAGGCAAGCAGGCGGATAGGACGGGCAGTGTTTACACCGAAGCCGGTCGAGTCGCTGGTAAACACAGCCCGTTTGGTCCGCCCGTTTACCCTCCGGGACCCTATTTGCATCGGCGACCGCGTAGCCGGGAGCCTGCCGCCCGTCGCGGCACGCGACCGGCATCGGGAAATTTCGATGGTTTTCAGTATACCAACGACTTAACCGGCGTCGGTATAAAGCGGTTTCAAATTGCACGTTTTTGATTTGATTTATACTGGAAACGGGGACCAATCGTATGTTTCAAGCATAAAAGCCGGGCTGAAATTGACAATTGACGATTGACAATTGATAGCGGAGAGACGCGATTCAACCATCACGATCAGGCCCTCCGCTTGCGTCTCCCGTTGTCCATTATCAACTGTCAACTGTCAATTCATCGTCGCTCCGGCTCTTCTTGGACATTTTCATTCCCCGTATGGCGGTTCGTCGCCGCCGAGGATGGCCAGCGCGTTTTCGGCGGCCCGCTGCTCCGCCTCCTTTTTGTTGTTGCCCCAGGCCGGCGGAAAATCCCGCTTGTCTATCCTGACCCGCACTTTGAAACACCGGTTATGGTCGGGGCCCCCCGTCTCGACGATCCCGTATTCCGGGGAGGCCCCGAATTCCCGTTGCGAGGTTTGCTGGAGCAGGGATTTGTAATTGTCGGCATCGCAGTCCTCCCCCATTTTTTCGATTTCCGTGCCGAACTGCTCCAGGATGAACGCTTGGGCGGCGACAATCCCGCCGTCCAGGTAAATTGCCGCGATCAACGCTTCCATCGTGTTGGCAAGGATCGAGGCCGGAAGGCGGCCGCCCCGCCCGAGCCCGCGACCGAGGATCAGGAATTCATCGAGTCGGAGTCGTTTCGCGATTTGGTTGCAGGTTGCCCGGCTGACGACCGCTGATTTGATTTTCGTCAAATCTCCTTCGTGCATGTGCGGGAAATCGCGGTAAACCGTTTCGCAAACCGTATAACCGAGTATCGCATCGCCGAGAAATTCCATTCGTTCGTTCGACATGAGCGGCGTATCCGCTCCGGAGGAATGGGTCAGGGCGATTCGCAGGAGGTCCGTATCCCGGAACAGGTAGCGTATCCGTTGCTGGCAGGTTTCAAGAATGGTGTTGTTATCCATGGGTCACTGGGATGCTGGAGCGGTTCCGATATATCGTTACCGCACTATTGTTACCGCAAATTTTGATATCCGCGATTCGGGGGGGTTGTATTTTCAATGAAACGGTCTAAAATGACACGCAGTCTCGGGTGATGTTCGGTTCCGTGTGAAAAAGCGGAAAACCGGCTGTTCCCCGAGAGTGTACCATTTTATACCGCAGCCGGTTCGATGTCTGCGCGGGAATTCTCGAAAATTTCCGTTTTCAATCATTTTCTTCTTGACGTAACGGATTATTTCTGTATAATCCTGCTATGTGCGCTGGGGGTATAGACTTTCCCTGTCGCCATCCCTGTGCGTTTCGCCCGCTCGGTGCGTTGACGCGCGGTCGGGAACCTGCCGGGATGCGTCGGCGCCCGCGCTGCTCGCACCCGGTTTCGGGACAAAATTTCCAATGGCGGTCCGATATAATTGCCGATAGTACGGCAGGGGGGGCGGAGGATTTCGTTTTTTTGCGAAAAAACACCCGAATGGACCCCATTTTGCAGTATATAATCCCCTGATATAGTACCCTTGAGATTTGGTTCTCACGGTTTTTTGGGGCTGCTTGTTCACGCAAGACACCCATTAGAAATTGAGGATATTTTTGTTATGAGTGATTTGAAATTAACCAGGCGCAACGTTTTCGACGCGATCCTGGAAACCGGACATGATGAAGATTTTGTGCCCGTCGAAACGGACGAATTTAGTCCTACCGACGCCCCGGCCGGTTCCCCCGCCAAGCTGGAAGTGCTCGCCGAACGCGTCCGTAAAGGGCTTCCTCTTTGGCATCCCGAAGATAGGGTCGATTATGCCGGTTTGACCGGTGCGGTGCGGCCGCGGGACTGATCGGGCATGAACGCTCGTGCTTTTGGTCCTTTCAGTGCTTTTCTCCGGCCCCGTGTTTTTCTCCGGCACGACCGACCGGGTCCGTTCACGAGGGAATCGGTCGTCATTCTTGAATGTTCAGCGGCGCGTAACGGAAAACTTTATGGGATACCGGACGCTTCATGCCTGTCTTGAGGATGTTGCGCGGACCGGCAGGATGGTTCGGATCGAAGAGCCGGTGAGCCCCTTTCTCGAAATGGCGGCCTTGCAGCGCCGGGTGTTCGAGGCCGGCGGACCGGCCCTTTATTTTGCGAATACCGGAACGTTTCCCATGGTTTCCAATCTTTACGGAACGATGGAGCGCATCCGGTTCATTTTTCGTGATGCCCTGGAGCCGATCCGGAGCGCCGTCGAATGGGGGGCCGATCCGCTTGCGCAACTGGCGGAATGTGCCGGGAAGCGGGAATGGCGACGTTTCTTTTCGTTCCGGTCGCTTTGCGGGTCCGCTTGGTTCGCCCGCCCCAAAATGGTGCGCAGGGCTCCCGTGACGGCATGTGAAACAACGTTGCGCCGGTTGCCCCAACTCGTTTCCTGGCCGCACGACGGAGGCCCTTTTGTCACGCTTCCGCTTGTTTATACGGAAGACCCGGTACGTCACGGCGTGATGCGCTCGAATCTCGGAATGTATCGTGTGCAGCTTGCGGGAAACGATTACCTGGCGGATCGGGAAGCCGGATTGCATTACCAGTTGCATCGCGGGATCGCCGCCCACCATGCCGCGGCGCTGGAGCGGGGGACCTCGCTTCCGGTCAATGTTTTCATCGGCGGTGCGCCGGCGATGACGCTGGCCGCCGTCATGCCTTTTCCTGAAGGCGTTTCCGAGATACCTTTTGCGGGAATACTGGGCCGCCACCGGATTCCGATGTGTCCGGGTCCCGTCGGAAACGATTCCGTGCCGACGCCCCATCTTTACGCGGAAGCGGATTTTTGTATCAGCGGGCGGCTTGATCGTGCGACCTTGAAGAAGGAGGGACCGTTCGGCGACCATTTGGGATATTACAGTCTCGGGCACGACTTTCCGGTTTTGCATGTCGAAAAAGTGTATCACCGGAAAAACGCGGTTTGGCCCTTCACGGTCGTAGGACGACCGCCCCAGGAAGATTCGATGTTCGGGCAATTCATCCAGGAGATCACCGAGACGGCCGTTCCCCGAAAACTTCCCGGAATCCATGCGGTGCGTGCCGTCGACGAGGCCGGTGTCCACCCGCTTTGTCTGGCGATCGGCTCGGAGCAATATGTCCCGTATCGTCCGCGGCGATCCGCTCAACTCGATACGCTTGCGCACGCGATTCTCGGATTCGGGCAGCTCTCGCTCGCGAAATATCTCCTGATCGTTGCCAGGGAGGACGACCCCGGGTTGGAAATCGGCGATGTCGCCGGCTTTTTTCAACATCTGCTCGAACGCGTCGATTGGCGAACCGATCTGCATTTTCTGACCCGAACGACGTGCGATACGCTCGATTACACCGGCGGCGCGATCAACCGCGGTTCCAAATTGATCATAACGGCCTGCGGTAATCCCGTACGGAAATTGGGCGTTTCAACGGACACCTTCCCCCGACTGCCCGATGCGCTCCGCAATCCCCGGTTGGCATTGCCCGGCGTTTTGGTTGTCGAATCGACAAAGGATTGGGAGCCGGGACACCGGACGCTTGCGAACGAAACGGATTCTTTCCCGCTGATCGTTCTGGTCGATGACAGTGCGGCGGCTTCGGAAAACATGCGGAATTTTCTTTGGACGACATTCACGAAAAGCGACCCGGCGTGCGATGTGGACGGATTCGGGGCCTTCACGGACCACAAACATTGGGGCTGCACCGGTCCGCTGGTGATCGACGCGAGGCGGAAACCGCATCATGCCCCGGAATTGGAAGAAGATACGGATGTGGCCCGGGCGATTGACGCGAAAATCGAACGACTCGCGGCCCGGGGCGGCCCGCTGCACGGCGTGTTTTGAAACCCCCTGAATCTTAACTTGAAAACCGACAAAATGAAGCTGATTGTCGCGATTATCGTGCCGGACCGATTGGAAGCGGTCAAGGCGGCGCTTGCCGAAGTCGAAGTTTATCGATTGACCGTGATGGATATCCAGGGCGTCGATACCCCGATCGGCGGCGGGGATTCCTTTCGCGGCCGGGAAGTGGGCCTGAATCTCAGCCGTAAAGTTCAATTGATGATCGGCGTCAATGACAATTTTTTGGCACCGACCGTCGAGGCGATCAGGAACGCTTCGCGAACGACCCCCGAAGGACAGCCGAGCGACGGGAAAATCTTCGTCATTCCCCTGGAAGATTGCATTCGAATCCGTACGGGCGAACACGGCGGCGAAGCGATTTGATTTTCGAGAAACCCCCGTAATTCGGCGGTTGGTTCGACAGTTCGGCAGTATTTTGACGAGCGGCGCGACAACACCGTGCGGAGCGGCGCGACAACACCGTGCCGCCGGCGCACCAACTGGGGTGAATCGTCGATTCATGGGCGACCGCCGTATACTCGCGACCCCGGTGTTCAGCGTTTGATGCGGAAGCCGATGGAGAAGGTGCTGTTGTTCGGGTTGGCATCAAAGGAAACGGGGCCCTCTTCCGTCGGGAAATCGACCTTGCCGTCCCCGAAAGCATGGGCGAAAGCGACGCTCAGGTTGAACGCTTCCTCGCTTCCGCCGAGGGTAAGCCCGTAATGGATCGAATGCCCGCGTTGAATCGGAACCGTCGTGTTGTACAGATAGTCTTCGTAATCACTCGTTCCGTCGTTGAACTGGTATCCCATCCGGAACGACAAGAAGCCATCGGGCGTTGTTTTCCATTGAACCCCCAGCGCGTAGGAAGTCAGGTTCTCCGTTCGCGATTTTCGTCCGGCAATGCCATAGAGCGACCGGGAATGGGAAAAATCGTAATAGCGAACGTCGAACGCGACGTGGAATTGTTCGCAGCCGGTGTAGGCGATGCCCAGCACGAGACGCATTGGCCAATCCTGGGCGCAGGAAAAACGACGCCGCTGTGTTTCACCGTCGGCCGGGTTGATCCATTCGAGACGCGCTCCCTGGATCCATTGCGGCGACCGTGCGCTGAAACCGAAATTCCAGTGGTTGTCCGTCCGGTAAAACGCGCCCAGTTGAACGCCGAACCCGAAACGCGACCGGCTGCGATGGACGGTTTCCGTGCCCGGTTCCAAGGGCAACGAGCCGGTCGGGAATTCGTCGATCGTCAGGACAGGCGACAGCCCGAGGTAGAGGTTTTCACGGGGACGGACGCTGAAGGTGGGCAGTATCTCATAACCCTTGACGCGATAATGTTCGACGACGTAGATGATTTTCCCGTTCCCGGAAGCGGCATACGGCACGAGCCGGTTTTTGTGCGCCCCGTTTTCGGAAATGCCGATTCCCCAGGCGTATTTTTCGTTTTTCAGCTTGTAAACATAAGAAACATTGAATGTCCGCACGACGCCGCGGCGACCGGGTTCATGGGCAACCGCTTCCTCCTCCTCTTCCTGCGTTCCCTCCGTTTCCTCCGGATCGTCGTCAAACGGAAATCCCGGTTTCGGACCGGGTTGATCCGGTCGATCCCAATCATCGTCAAACAGGTCCAAATCATCATCGGCCAGTTCCAACGTGAGCCAAATCGGAAACAGAACGGCGCCGACGAAAAATTCATCGCCGAACCAAGGCGCGTTGGACCGGGTCAGGCCGCAATTGAATTCCGTTTTTTCAAGCGCGCCGATCGTGGCCGGATTCCATGTCAATGCACCGGCCGAATCGAGCGGAAGGGCGGTCGCCGCCCCCGCCATGCTTAAATTGATCGGCCCCACGCCGCTGAATCCGGCTTCTTGCGCCGGAAGAATCGTCGTGATCGACAAAACCGCGATCGACGCAAGCACGATCGATAAAAGCGGGGCAACGGTGCTGAAAGCCCTTGAAATTCCCCGAGGCCGACGATTCGGGAGCGTGCCACCGAAAAACAACACTACCCGAAGGGTAAACGGGCGGTTGAGCGGACGGCGTTTCCTTGCACTCAACCGGCTTCGGTATAAACAGGATATGCGGAATGTCGGCATCCGTATGATACTGAAGGCTGTTGCAATTTCCCGAAGCCGACTTTCAAGGAGCCTGCCCACCGGAAACGACACTGCCGAAGGTAAACAGGCGGTTCAACCGGTTTCGGTAGAAAGCATGTTCAAGTTCCCGGGTTTCAACATCCCGAAGACGATTCGCCCGGGACGCAGTGTACAAACTTTCAAAAAAGGAGTCAATGCCGCTATTGCACGTTCCGACACGAAGACACGAGGGCGGCGATTTATCGCACCAGGCATTCGAACCGAACGACGCCGAAATCCCCGGGCATCAGCGGATCGGTGATTTCAAATCGCAGGATGGACGAACCGCCGTCATTCGGTTCGACGACGAATCCGGCCGGGACCGAGCACTGGGCGGTATCGGGAACCAGTTCCAGCCGGGTCGTCAGGTTGTCGAGAATCGTGATGTTGCCGAGCGGTTTGTTGCCGAGATTGTCGAATCGCAACATGAACTCGATTCTTTCGCCCGGCAGGGCCGCTTTTTTCGAGGCGATCTTGATCAGCCGAAGTTTGGAGACGATTTCCCCCTCTTCGATGATGAACAGTTGCGATGCCCCGTTGGTGTCCGAGGTCGACATCGCGGCGACCTGGTCGACACGAATCCGGACTCCTTCGGCGCCGGCCCAACTGCGTGCCGCGGCCGCCGCTTGAGCCAGAAACGGCATCTGCGCGTCACCCAGGTTGTTCAACGTCAGCAGGTTCGCGTAAGCCATCGGGGAATCGATCCCGCCGATACCGACCAAGCCCGCATCACTTTGAAGACCGCCGGCGGCACGTCGGTTTCGGGCTCCTCCGGGAAGTACCCGGGTTTTGGCGTGAAACGCACCGGTCTCCTGTTCCGTGAAACCGAGCGGCTCGTTCCCGCGGCGCATTACAGAGGCGACTTTGCCATCGGTCCCGGCGATATACACGCGGTGTTTGCTTTGGAGCGATTCCTCGATCTTCCTTACACTGCCGAACCGGGGGGCGTAAAGATGGACGCGATTCGAGGCTTCCACCATCGTTTTGCCGTCGACCGTGTCGAAATGGGCGACCGTGTCTTCCATTTGGAGACCGGAAATCGACCAATCCGGTTTCACTCGCACTCGGCCGGCATCGTCGCCCCCGTCGGCGAGATATTCGTCTTGCGGCCAATGTCCCACGATTCCCCGGGGACGAACCGCCCCCCGAAATTCATCCGGATGATCGCGATGCGTCTGTAATATCGAGGCCCCGTTTTCCTTCAACCCGGGATTGATGTTCAAATTCTCCAGTCGCCTGTATGCGGAAGGTTGTCGCGGCGCATCCCTTTCTTTTTTTTTTTCGCCGTCGGGCGGTGTGGGTACCGCGTTTTGTTCCGCGCCGTCCGCATCGTTCGCGCCGTCTGCATCGTTTGCGTCGTCTGCATCGTTTGCGTCGTCGGCTTCCTGAACAAAGGAGACCTGCCGGAACACGTTCGAAGGCGACGAACTCGAAGGCGATGAACTCGAAGGCGACGAAAAATCGCCCGATTCGACAAATCGTCCGCGGATCGGATCATTTGCCGGTTGCCGATTTTCATACGGCAAAACGGGATTGCCCGATTGCGGAAGATGCGGTGAAAAAGAGGGTGGAGCCGGTTGACCGACCGGAAAACCCGGCTGGGAAGGTGCCGTGGGATACTGCTGCGGATATGCCTGTTGCGGATTGGGCTGCTGCGGATACGACGGTTGCGGATACACCTGCTGTCGCATCGGCGGCCGGGCCTGCGGTGTATTCTGCGACATATTCTGCGGCATATTCGGCCGCACGTTCTGCGACGTGTATCGGTCACCCGCCTGCGAATGGCTTTGCGATTGCCGTGGGTCGTGCGGTGGGAAATCGTGCTGAGGATAGTGAGTCTGGGGGTGTGCCTGTTGCGTCGGGGCAGGGGAGGGCAGGGGCGAGGAACCTCCATTGGCAACCATGGCAAGCATCGCCCCGTGATACGGGTAGGGCGGGGCGGAAGGATAGGGATGGACCGCCTGGTTTTGCTGGTAGGCGACTTGAGCCGGACCGAACTGATGGGGATGCGATTGATACAATCCTTGTGGGTGGTACCCTTGGGAGTAATTCGAGGGCGTTCCGGTGGTGGGAACGGAAGGAGTTGGCAAGCCGGCCATGTACAGTTTTTCCGCCGTACTGACGGTCGGCGTATTCGAAAAAGCGCCGTAGGGAAGATTGCCCGCCTGAACCGGGCGGAACTCCTGCCGGGTCCCGGCGATTGGGTCGACGGTCTGATGCACGGTCTGGCCGGCGATTCGGTTTTCGGGAGCAGGGTATTCCGGATGATACGGATAATGAATCGGAGGAGATGCATGTCCCGGGAAAAATGCGGGACCGGAATGGGCTGCAAAACGATCGTCCGAGGGTGACCGGAAATCCGGCTGGAACTCGCGCCGATAAGGTTCGATGTTCGCCGGCGGCCGGTTGGTGTTTGGCGCTCCGGCGACCTGTACCGGCATCGTCCGTGCCATTCCCGGTTCCGCCACCGGTTCCGCTTTCTGCTTCGGGGCAGGGGGGTAAAGAATGCGCGTAAGCGGATCAATCGAAGCCTCGCGGTCTCCGCCTCGACCTTGAATGCAGGAACAGAGAGAAATCGTGACTGTCGCAAGAAGGATGCCAACGGCGAGTCGCCGAAATGTGACCGCAATACACCCTTGTTTTATCGATAAAATTTCACTTGTTTCATTGGGAACCGCTGCATTGATCCAAAGCCGGGAATTCAGGAGTCCTCGCATCGAAAACAACATTGCCCGGAAGACGGTATTGTTTTTCCGGGGGGATGGTTCGACCGGAAAACGCAGTCGGCTTCGGTATCGTTCACTTTTCTTCATCGATAAACTCCTTTTCATCGACAAAACATCACATCTCGATCGTCTGGGGATATACTGGAAACGCGATGAAGACGAGCATTCGGTCAAGTCTGCCTGCCGCACTCGCTTGACTCTAACTTCTGTTTGTACAATGATATAAACGGATCGTTCGACCGGCAGGCGATTGTGCGCGGGAGGATGATACCGAAGCCGGTTGAGTCGTTGGTAAACACAACCCGATCAAACCGCCTGTTTACTTTCGGCTGTGTTGTTCCCGGTGGGCAGGTTCCTAAATCGTCGGCTTCGGGAAATTTCAATGGCTTGCAGTATACCATGCCGTTTAGGTATACATGCCGTTTAGGTATACATCGTCAAAATCGACCTTGCCGATAAACTTTCTTTTTCTGTTTTATCGCAAAAAAACACCTCATCGTCAAATTTTAACACATCGTTGCGTATCAAATGGGCGTTTTATACCGTAAACGGCCTGAAACTGTTCCCGCGAACAATCGCTTGTCGCTCGAACGAAACGTGCAACAAGCCGTTTACACATGTCTTACGGCGAGCGAGTGCGACAAGCAGCCTTCACCAAACAACCACTTTTACCAAACAACCAATTGCACCACGTTTCCGGTATAGCGATAAACTCAGCGATAAACTCAGCGATAAACCCCTTGTCCTGTATTGGGGGGCATGCCGACCGGCAACGGAAAAGACGGTTGGGACGGCATTTTGTTATACTGAAAGCGGTGGAAATTTCCCGAAGCCGACGATTTAGGAACCTGCCCACCGGACACAACACTGGCCGAAGTGTGAACCGGCGGGTAGGCGGAAATTTGAACCGGCTTCGGTATGGAATGGTGTGTCAGCAACACATGTCCGTTTTCATCGTGCTCAACGCCGATCCAGGGTGGACAACCCAGAAAAAAGGAGGGGTTGATCGGCCCGCTCCCCGCGGGAGCGCGACCGCCGATCCGCAGAATGGCAACGGGTCTGCCGAGCGTGTTGGCGATACTGAGCGGATCGACTCCGGGCTGCACATCCCAGGAAAGAGGGGACTGGGGATCGCTTTTGACCGGCAGTGACGTTTGTGGATTTTCCAGATAAACAACCTTGGTTACATATTTCCCGCTCAGGGCCGTTTCCAGGTCGTCCTGCGTGATTTCGACGACAATAGGATAGTCAAGCGCCTGTCCTATCGGGGGATAAGTCCGGTCGATCAACTCGATGGTCGGAAAAACGGCTTCTCCGGCATGGAAAGGAATGCCCGTAATTCGCAGGCGATAAGGCTCCCCGACGAGAAGCCCGCTTTTGGCGGGCAAACTTTTGGCGCCGCCGAATTGAGCGTCGACGGCCAAGGATATTTGGGATCCCGCCGGCCCGTGAAATTGAACCGGTTGGTAATACCCTCGAACGGGACCGCCTTGGGCAAGCCGCGTTTGCCCGATTTCACCCATCGGCAAGCCGCTCGTGTGAATCCGATGCATCTCCTGTCCGAGCAACGACATCGAGAGGGTATGCAGCAGGAGAAAACTCGCCGACAGGATTCGTTTCATGGCTGTATACTGGAAACGCGATGAAAACGGACATTTGGTCAAGTCTGCTTGCCGCACTCACTCGCCATAACGTAATGGCAAATAGCAAGTTACACGTTGCGTTCGAGCGGCAGGCGACTGTTCGCGGGAGCATTTTCGGGCCGTTCGAAGGATAACTCCGCGTTTGGCCGCCGGTTTTCACTTTCTACCGTTGCGGATACGGAACCGCGTACATATCACCCATGCTCGGACCGTAATACGGCGCCCCCGTCATCGGCTGCGGCTGAACAAGCGTCGCTCCCGGAACCGGCGGAACCGGAATCGGTTCGGCACGCAGTACGGGATAACGGTTCGTGGCATGTCGGCCCTGGGGAAGTTGGGGTGGTCCCACCACGCCGGTTGTCGTTTTCGTCAACGGTGTTCCGTAAGGAGGGATATTGACCCCGGAAATGGCGTTTTGCGGAATGGAGGAACCATTCATCGCATAGGTCCCGGGCATTTGGCCCATGAGCGGTCCCGGCATCACACTGTGTGCCATCGGCGATGCGCCCAGCGGGGCCAACATCATTTTGCCGGGGATATTCGATTGGGCTTCGACCTGCTTGGCACTTGCCCCGAGATCCTTGTTGCCGAGGCGGACGATCGCGAGAATCGCCCCACGATTACCCGCTTCGACGATTGGATCGACACCCGGTTCAAGCTGCGTATTGACCAGGGTGCCGACACCTGCCATCGCAAGTCCCTGATATTCCGGATTCGGCAAATAAACCACTTTCGTGACAAAATTCCCTGAAAACGCCTGGTCGAAATCGTTCGGCGTGAATTCCACCGGGACCGGGCAATGGGCAAGATAAGCCTGCGTTCGCGCCATCGTCGGGGCGACTTCCAATGTCGGATAAAGCTCCGCGCCGGGGTGTCCGGGTATGTTGACCAACTTCAGGCGATAAACGCCCCCCTGCGGGAAATCATGCGTTCCCGGGCAAACGCACGGTTCCGAATCATAAGAACCCCGGATTTTTTCACTCCAGTAAAGCGTCAGTCCGTCCGGACCGATGAAGTTGATTTGCGAGGAAGGGGCGACCATGACCGGGACGGGGCAGGGGGCCGGCATCGCGCCCATCGATACCGCGCCCATCGGCAGCGCATCCATGCCTACCTGGGTAATCATGGGATTGGTTGCCGGCGCGGCGCTCACCGGCATACCCGGCACGGCGGGAGCCTCCTGACCGTTGGGTATGGGAACGCCGTGCAACGACATCGGTTGGTATCCCGGCGGGAGCATTCCCGGCTGCATCATTCCCGGCTGTACTGCGGACGGCATCGTCGGAGGATAGCCTGGCGGAATGACACCGGGACCGGGACCGTCGACACCATAACCCCGGTACGGGGTACCCTCCGGGAAACCGCCGGCGCTGAATGGACCTTGACACCCCGTTGTCAATACGGCCGCCATGAGTATCCAAAGAAAATATCGCATCAGGTCTCTCCCTTTGACGTTGTTTTCAAGAACGTGATTTCCGGTTCCTTGAAGCAAATTGATGATTGAGGGGTGAATGGATGGTTTGCCTGGGCGTATACGGCCACATTCCCCGAGGTCGCCGTAATGCACCGTCGTTATGCTGGAAGCATTTGAAAATTTCCCGAGGCCGATGATTCAGGAGCGTACTGCCCGTGCGGCTTGCACTTCGCCCGTGCGGCTCGCACTTCGCCCGTGCGGCTCGCACCCGGCTTCGGTATAAAATGGTTTACGATTTGCTCTGGACGCCCGACCGTAAATTTCATACGATGGGGGGCACTTGGACTGCTGTAAAACGCCAAAAACGATTATACCGTAAACGGCATGACGATCCTCCCGCGAACAATCGCTTGCCGCTCGAACGATCCGTATAAATATTTGTATTAACAAAAGTTGGAGCGAGTGAGTACGGCAAGTAGGCTTGACCGAATGTCCGTTTGCATCGCGTTTCCGGTATAATTCGGCATTCCCGCTCCCGCGAGGGGAGGAGGGTTAGGACGGGAACAGGCGTTGAGTGGTAGCGTATGTTTCGATATCGAATTTGGAAAACAATTTTTCGGGATGACCGCGAAACGTGATAGCGCGTTTTGTGTATCGGATATTCGGCAAATGACCTATTTGCCTCATCTTTCCAACGAGCACGGAACCCGCTCAACAAGTTCGAGCGACTCCTCTCATCCCTATTCGTCGGCTTATGAACACTACTGACTTTGGGAAAATCGGTAAAATCGTGATGAGTGCTCAAAAATGCGTTCCATTCTTTTCCTTTGTGAAAGGAAATCTTTTTCTCTGCTTTCTCTACTCATCCTGTCTTTTTTGTTTGCCGTGCTTTTCTCAATCAGAAAATTTTTCCGGGAATTCCGACGCGATGTTTTCCGAAGCAATCGAGAGAATCGTCAAACTCCATTCCATGAAAGCGAACATTCGTATGAATGTCTTTATCGATGACGACGAGTTTACCGCGCAGGGAAAATGCCTTGAAAAAGCGCTTGTCGCGGCTCCCAACGATATCATCCGTTCAAAGTTTCGCTTGGACCTGACGTTTCCGCTTTCTTCCAACGCCGGTTCCGCGGATGTCGTCAACAAGATGATCGTCTTGTGCAATTCCGAACAAAACCGGGTTTGGCACTATACTTCGATCGAGAATACGACCACGCAGAACTGGATCAACATCGAAAGCGTGGTCAATGCCGTTAAAAGATCGAAAAAGCAGCATCATATCCGATCCGTCGGCGGGATGCCCGGCCTGGGCGGAATGGCCGGAATGCTGAGGGGAATTAAAAACGGCTACGATTTTACCGATCCGCCGGAAGACTCCCTGCTGAAAGGGAAGACGCCGTTGAAAATCTGGAAATTAAAAGGACGGCTCGGCGACCGGGAACTGAAGCGTTTGCTCGACCTTCTGGCATGGAAGGAAGATCGAAACACGCCGTATCCTTCGCATCTTCCCGTCGAGGTCGAAATTTATCTCGGTAAGGATGATCTTTTCCCTTACCGCATCCACTATTACAACCTTCCCAAAAAAGAATCGAAGCAGCGAACGCCGGTGATGCAACTCGTGTTTTGCGATGTCCTGCTCAACGATTCGACGGAAATACCCGACTATCTTTTCAGCACCTTCGGTGAAAAAGGCGGAGACACCGGCAGCGACATCACCGCTCAATACATACGTTCGCTCGGATTGTGAGCGATTTTCACAGCGCCGTGCGGTATGCTGGAAACCCTTAAGATTTCCCGAAGCCGGTCGCGTGCCGCGACGGGCGGTAGGCTCCCGGCTGTGAGTACACGGCGGTCGCCGATGCAACTAGGGTCCCGGAAGGTAAACGGGCGGACCAAACGGGCTGTGCTTACCAACGACTCAACCGGGTTCGGTATATCATACCGCCGATTTGCCCGTCAATGCCGCGGCCACACGCACGGCTTCAATCATGCTCCCGGTTTCGGCGATTCCCTGCCAAGCTTTGTCGAAAGCCGTTCCATGCGCGACGCTGGTTCGGATGATCGGCAAACCGAGCGTGATATTGACGGCGCGGTGCATTCCCAGCAACTTGACGGCGATGTGGCCCTGGTCGTGAAACATCGCGACCACGGCATCGTAGCGACCGTTGCGTGCTTCGACCATGATCGTATCGGCAGGGCAGGGGCCTTCGACGGAAAAACCTTCCGCCAGGGCCTTTTCGACGGCGGGCCGGATGACATCGATTTCCTCCCGGCCGAAAATCCCTCCCTCGCCCGCATGAGGATTGAGGGAACACACGCCGATTTTCGGAACCGTTCCGGTCCCACGACGGTCGGCCGTGACGAACATGTTGCGCATGAACACGTCGATCAGGCGTATCTTTTCAAAGACCGCGTCGACCGTAATCTGTTCGAAAATCGACCGCGTCGCCGTATGCAAGGTGACATGGTCCACGGCGAGACCGGCCGGACCGGCGAGATGGGCGCCCGGACCGAGATAGAGCATCATCCCGTATTCCCGCACGCCGCATCGCTCGGCCAGGATTTCCGTATGCCCGGGATAATGGTGACCGGCCAGGCGGAGCGCCTCCTTGTGCAACGGCGCGGTGACGATCGCGTCGACCTTTCCCGCAAGGGCCAAATCGATCGCGTCGACCAGGCAACGGTAAGCGGCTTCCCCGGTCCGTCTATCGACAACACCCGGCGGAACGTGTAAAATGGCGTCCTCGACGCAGGAGACGACCTCGCGCGGCCCGGCGATTCCGAGAAGATTCGCCGCCCGATGAAAAACGCCCGGGTGGCCGAGAACGACCGGTTCGCAGAGCCGTTCGATTTCACGGAAGGCGCCGACGATGATTTCCGGCCCGATTCCGGCTGCGTCGCCCATCGTCAAGGCGATTCGAGGTTTCACGGGGCTTGCCGATTTGTTTGTCGATCCGCTTGTCGAAGCCGTGTTTTTCATGTCGATGCCGTTCGATTTTCCGCCTGAAGGCAAAATGAAGACAAAAGTAATGAAGACAAACGTATTGTGAGGCGATTGCCATGCGCGTGGTTGTTCAACGGGTCGCCCGGGCCCAAGTCGCGCTCCGTGACGACGGTGCGGTCGTCGGATCGATCGCGCGCGGATTCCTGATATTGCTCGGCGTAAGCACGGTCGATACCGAAGACGACGCGGTTTATCTCGCTTCGAAGGTCGCCGGACTGCGTGTATTCGAGGATGCCGATGGGAAAATGAATCTCGCGCTCGCGGACGTCGACGGCGAACTGCTCGTCGTCAGTCAGTTTACCCTGTATGGCGATTGCCGCAAGGGGAGACGGCCCGGTTTCGCCGAGGCTGCACGCCCCGAGGATGCCGGAAGACTGTATGAATTCTTCGTCGAACTGCTGCGCCGCCGGGGGTTCCGGGTCCGAACCGGAGCGTTTCAGCGCGACATGGCCGTCGAATCCGTCAATGACGGACCCGTGACTCTGATTATCGACTCGGCCAGGCGTTGATTTGCCGGTACCGGTATTGACCTTCGGAGAAAAAACCAAACGAGGGCGCGCCGGGCTTTTGGCAGTAATGCTGCACACAGCCCCCAAAAGCCTGACCCGATAGGCTGTCATACGGCTTCCCCGCGTTCGATTTTCGTGCATCATCCTCAGGGAAGGAAAATCGTCGCCGGCATTCTGGGGGGTTGCGGCGTGTTTTCGCGCGAACCACGGACACCCGGCGGATTGGACGGGCCGGCGTCGAAAAGGCCGGCGTCGAAAGGAATGGCGCCAAGGCCGGTTCCCATGATATTCCTGCCGCCGTTCCCGCCGTTTTCTTCCTCCCGCATCGGAAGAATCGAAACCATCGCTTTCGCGATATGGGCCTCGTTTTCCCGCAGGCCCGCCGTTGAGTCCGCCGCAGAGTCCGTCGCAGAGTCCGCCATTGAGTCCGGACGCATTTGGAGAATGCTCGTCGATGGAACCGCTTGGGGAACGCTTGGCAATACCGCCTGAATTTCCAGGGAGGAAACGGAATCGAGCGGCAAGACCTGGGAATGGACGCCCGGATGGACCAAGGCCCGGGAGAAAACAGGATCGTCCGGGATCGAGACGGTGTGTTCCTCCGGTTCCCAACGCAAAGGATTGCGTGAACGTTCCGCGGAGGAACCGTTTCTACCGAAGCCGGTTGAGTTGTCCGTCCGTCCCGCTTGGTTACTTTCGGAAAACAGGCTTTCCAAAGAATCGGCTTCGGGGAATTGCGACGGCGTTCGGTAGACAACCGACGTACCGGCCAGAGCGGATTGCGGTAAAACGCCGGGCGAAACGGCGACCGGATCGTCAACCGGATCGTCAGTCGGGGAGGGCAGGGGGGAAGACGCCTGTGAAACCGTATTGGGCGTCATCGTATTGGGCGAGAAGGGCAGGGGGATTCCTGAAAAATTTTCGGAAAGGACCTGCGAAACATGCCCGGAAACCGTTTGAAAATCGGACCGGTATCGAGCGCAGTCCACGGGAACACCGTCTTGAGAACGGCGCACGTTTTCGATTCCCATTCTTTCCCGCGCAACGGAAAATCGTTTTTCAAGGGCGTCTTCGACGGCGAGCAGGGAGGACCACCACGGTTTTTCTTTTCCCGCTTCCACATGAGTGGCCGCTTCCGCGACAAGCCGATCTCCCTGTTCGTCGATCGCCTCCGCAATCCCGGGCTCCTTTGTCGCGACGATGAACAGCACGGCTGTCGCCGCGTAAAAACACAGCGAATTACCCAGGTGTTTCGGATCGTACATTTTAATGGCCGTCCCGAACGATTTCTTGATCCGCCGGCCCGCCAGGTCGATGCTGAAAATCTCGTCCAGGAGCAAATGGGACAGGAACCCCAGGAAAATCGCGAATCCCTTGTACAATCGCCATTCGACCGGACCGGAAGAAAACAAAAAAACGAGTTCGGCCGCGATCGCGGCTGCGGGAATGCTGTGAAACATTCCCCGGTGTACGGTCCAACGCTTCAGCATCGATCCGACCCCGAAGCGGATGAAAAAAAACATTCCCGCCCCGGCCAGGGTGATGATTTCCGGATTCAGCGGAAATTCTTTCAGCTTGCTGACGACCAGGACCGCTGCGATTCCTGCTGTCAGGTAGATGCATTCCTGGAAAGAACGGCTCGAATCGCTGTCGATGTCCGGCAACATGCCGCTTGCCGCACAACTCCCGGCGGCGATGAGGCAGGTCGTTTCCGGGACCCCGTAAAGTGCGCCGGCCGTTCCGTAGACGATCCCAGTTGCCGTGCTTGCGGTGACATGCTGTTTGAAATTGCCCACGGAATCGGGAGGGTGAGGAAAAACGAAAGGATATACTGGAAACGCGGTGAAAACGAACAGGTGGTCAAGTCCGCCTGCCGCACTCGCTCGCCCACAACTTTTGTTGATGTAAGCATTTGCGCGAATTATTCGGGCGACAGGCGATTGTGCGCGGGAACAATTTCAGGCGTTTGCGGTATAGTGACCGGGACCGGACCGGGAGGTTACGAAATTTTGCTATTGGAGAAAAGCCCAATATTTGATAAAAATCTCTCGTATAAGAACAATGACGATTCACATTTCACTGTATCGGATTTACCTCTCCATTTCCTATCGATGACGCTGTTTGACTATATTGTCCTCGCGATTCTCGTTTGCATGACCATTCGGGGCGGCATGAAAGGTTTTACCGCTCAACTTGCCTCGATTGCGGGCGTGATTGTCGGTTGGATCGTCGCAGCGCGATGCAGCGGATTGATCGCCCCGGCTGTGCCGCTCGACGAGCCTTGGAATCGTTATGTGGCCATGCTGCTTCTTTTCATCGGTGTCTGGATTGGTTTCTGGTTTCTTTCCGGCATGATTACGGCAGCCTTGAAGTCGATGCAACTTAAGGAGTTCGATCGCCAGGTCGGAGCCATGCTCGGCCTGTTGAAAGGATTGCTTCTGGCAATGATTGTGACTTTTTTCGGAGTATCGTTGTCGGAAACAAGCCGGAGTTGGGTTCTTTCATCGAAAAGCGGACACTATCTGACTCTTGCGATCGAGAAAACGGGGGCGTTGATTCCGGAAGATGTCTGTCGCCGACTTCATGCTCAAATCGAGCGGTTTCGCCAAAAGGTCGAGGCGGAGCAGGGGGGGGACGGTCAAAATCGCGTGGCCGCAGCGCCGACCGCGAAACACTCGGAAGAAGAACCCGAAAAAACGACGTGGTCCTCAAGATGGGGTGCGCTGTCCGGCTTCATTTGGGGTTCGAAAGATACCGGAGGGCAGGTTGACGACCCGAACGAGGAGAAACCGGAAAGCGATGCCCGCAAGGCGGTGGGCGCACTTGATAAGTTTGTTGCGGGAATCGATTCGCTCAAGGATCAATTTCAACATGATCCATTTCCATCGAATGCCGACACCCAGGCGACAGGTTCCGCCTCCCCGCTAACGCCCCGATTACGGCAAACCGTTACCGGCTACTCCGGCGGGCCCGCGATTCCGGAAGAAAGAAGGCCCGTTCCTCCCACTTCGCCAACCGCCGGCGGCTGGGGGCCTCGCGACATGCCCTCGGATAATTCTACGTTTCAACCGGCATACGGTTCCATTGCTCCCGTACCCGATGGTCGCGCCTCCGAGGTCCACGTGTTCACCCCGATCACAAACGACCCGCAAAACGCGACCCCGGAATCTGTGAAACCGTTCGATCCTCTCGGCTGGGCCAAGGGATTGAAAAAGAATTGATGCGGCTTCTTTCTTGTTATAGCGTAAACGGCATGATAATCCTCCCGCGCGCAGAAGGTTGACTCCGAGCGCGCATGGCAAAGATTGTCAGTCTTCCTGTGCGTTGCGCTGGAACCGCGTGAACCTCGTGAACCTTGTTATACCGAAGGCTGTTGAAATTTCCCGAGGCCGATTCTTTGGAAAGACTGTTTTCCGAAGGTAACCAGGAGGGACAGACGGAAAACGGAGCCGGCTTCGGTATAAAACCCTCAAAACACAGCACTGCAACCGAACATAAGAAACATTATCGGACGTTGCCGGGGCGGATGAAAAACACTTTTGATATCCGCAACAACCGGACGATGAAACTTCCTGTCCGGCGGCAGCAGATCGGCAGTATATCAAGAAGCGGCAACTCCGCTCTTCAATTCTCTTCAAACACCCCGAGCTTGCGAAAACGCTCGTACCGTCGCACGACCAGTTCCTCGACCGGAATCTTCGTCAATTCTTTCAGTTGGGACCGCAGATATTGTTTCAACCGTGAAGCCGTCAAGTGTGGATCGCGATGGGCGCCGCCGACGGGTTCCTCGATCACGTTTTCGATCACGCCGAGTCGAAGCAAATCCTGGGATCGCAACTTCAGGGCCGCGGCCGCCTTGTCCTTGTGCTCGTGTCCCTTCCAGAGAATCCCGGAACACCCTTCCGGGCTGATCACGGAATAATAGGAATGTTCGAGCATCGCGACGCGGTCACCGACCCCGATCCCGATCGCGCCGCCGGATCCGCCTTCGCCGATCACGACGCAAATGATCGGCGTCGGAAAAAGAGACATCTCGAACATCAATTCCGCGATGACCTGGGCCACCCCCCGCTCTTCGGAGGCGATGCCCGGATAGGCCCCGGGCGTGTCGATCAGGCAGATGATCGGCAGACCGAATTTGGCCGCCTGTTTCATCTTGCTCATCGCCTTGCGATAACCCTCCGGATGGGCGCATCCGTAATGGGTCGCGAGACGTTCTTTGACGGTACGACCTTTTTGTTGCCCGACGACCATTACCTTGTATTCGTCGATCTTGGCCCAGCCGGTCCGGATCGCCGGGTCGTCGCCGAACAGTTTGTCGCCGTGCAATTCGATGAACTCATCGAACAGCAGCTCCAAATAATCGACCGTTTGCGGGCGGTCCGGATGCCTCGCGACTTCAATCGTTTCCCACGGCGTGAGCGATGCGTAGATCTGCTTGAGCAGGTCGATCGTGCCCTTGCGAAGACGCTGGATTTCTTCCCGAACCGCCGGAGTGGAAGCCGTTTTTCGAAGTGATTCCAGTTGTTCTTCCAGTTCAAGGACGGGTTTTTCGAACGATAGCCGCTGGATGCTCGCCATGGATAATGATACGATGAGGTGATTTATACTGTAAACGGCCTGAAACTGTTCCCGCGCACAATCGCCTGCCGCTCGAACGGTCCGTTGATGTCATTGTACGAACAGCAGTTATGGTTGAGTGAGGCAGGCGGACTTGACCGAATGTCCGTTTTCATCGCGTTTCCAGTATATGCCGAAAACGACGGTTGTTCGTTTGGCCGTACCGCTGACGGTTTTCAGTATGGTAAGGAAAAAGGGGGTCGCAAGACCGTATTATTGTCGGAAACCGCGGCCCGGTCAAGTGTGCCCGCCGGGATTGGAAAACGCAAAAACACGGCAACCGCCGCGAAGTTTTTCGAAAAAACGGATTGACAGGGATAAACGGATATTGGAAAATGGACACCGGTTCCGGAAGCCCCTTGGCTCATTTTTTATGCGGTGCACAGTGTTATGCCGAATCAATGGTTTATTCGCCGCCGGGAGGAGACGTCGCATCGTGGTCCGCATAGCGACAGGGAGCTGAGATCGGCGGCCGAGGCCGGGCAACTCGGACCGAATGATTTCATTTGGAAGGAAGGGATGAAAGAATGGGTTCCCGCTTCCAAAGTCAGGGGCTTGTTCAAAACTTCTGTTGCGATCGATGGTTCCGTTGTTCGGCCTGAGGACGGAACCTGTTCCGAAGTCGATCATGGAACCGGCCCGGTTTACCTCGGACCGTCAAAGAAAAAGATCGATTCCGCAAAGCCCGGTAACGTCCCACTCCCATCGGTTTCCCGTCCATCACCGCCCTCTCCGGCGCCAGCCTCTCCGGCGTCATCTTCCCAGCGGCGGACCGCGTCGCAACCATCAAATGTATCTCCGCTCCCGGCAACCGGGGCGAAACAGGTCGTTCCCCATCCGGGTCCTTCGGTTCAACCTTCCGTTGTGCCGCCGTCTCAAAAAACGACGCCCCCCAAAACGCCTGCCCCGCCTGCCGATCCGTTCGGTTTTGGAGCGCCCGCCCCGGCTGCCGATGGTTTTGCGACGGGCATGGGCGATTTGTCGGCATTATCTCAGGCGATCCAATCGGCTCCCGCGATCCCGAGAGCGGCTCCGCCGGCGCAGGATTTCGACGGCGGGCATCTGGGAAAAACCGGGCAACCGTTTCCGGCGAATCGGACCCCCTCAAAAAATAATACTGAAAAAATGATGTGGCTCCCCCTGCCCTTCGTAACGGCGATTCCCTTCAGTTTCATTGTTGGTTGTATCAATGCCGTCATACCGATCTGTCTTTGTTTTATCGGAATCGCGATTCTGGGCGGTGTCGGAAAGGTGCTCGGCGAACTCAGCGGACATTGCATCAAAAAAACGGGAATCCGGCATGACAATTTTTCATACCTGTTCGGCGGAGCGGTCGGAGTCGTGGCCTGCTACTTTTTGTGGTCGTCCTATTTTTTCGTGCAGGCGAACATTGTTGCGACCATGATGCAGCCGGCCATGCAAATCCTGGAGTCGGAAGAAAATCTTGTGGAAGACGAAGAGGCAATGGCGGATGAAGAGGGTGCGATCGAGGAACGGGCGGCAGACCCGACGATACCGCACCCGATGGAACAAGGATTGAGTGCCGGGGACAGGGCGAAACTCCAGAATGCGCGAAATCAGCTCGACCAACTGAAAAACGTCGGCGTAGACGTTTTATTCTCGCATGTCGGTATTTTCAAGGCGATTTGGCCGTTTTCCCTGGCCAAGTACGTCTTTTTTCGCTTGAGGGCCGAAGTGTTCTGGTTTCATATCGTGTGGTTCATCGAGATTTCCACGCTTGTCGGCGCGGCGTCACAAAGTTCCTGGGCAAGCGTTCACCGCAGACGTTGATATGCGTACGTTTATCCGGGCGATATTGTCTCAGACGACGTCGCCCGCGCCCGGCGGCCGCCTGAACAGGCGGAGACCTTGAAGGAGCCCGATGAGTTCCTTGATCGTCTTGGGGCGATCGTCCGGTTTTTTGGCCAGCATGGCCCTGATCAGGTTGCCCATTTCGGGCGTGACGTTCTTGTTTTTGGCCGTCACGGCCGGAATCGCCCCGGAAATGTGTTTCTGGAGCAGTTCGTTCATCGAGGTCGCCGTGTACGGAACCCTGCCGGTCAGCAATTCGAAAAACGTACAGCCGAGGCCGTAGATGTCCGAACGCGGATCGGACGGGAGCCCGCGAATCTGTTCCGGGGACATGTAACTGGCGGTCCCCTGCGTTTTCTGCTTGAGGGAAAACAATTTGGCGAGCCCGCCCGGGATACGTTTGGCCAGCGCGAAGTCGATCAGTTTGAATCCGACTTCGGGATGAAACAGGAAATTGTCCGGCTTGACGTCGCGGTGAACCCAGCCTTGTTCGTGCAGGTACATGAGCGAGGCGAGCATCCCGGAAAAAATCATCTCAAGGTCGCCGGCATAGGATTCGTAGCCCCGGTTGATGGCCGCTTTCACGTTCGGCGCGGCGAACCATTCCATGACCAGGAAGGGAATGCGGGGCGAACGGTTCCAGTCGAATTCGCGTACCCCGATCAACAGCGGGTGCGACAGTTTTTCCGCGACGGCGTGTTCCCGTTGAAGGAGACCGATCTGCTCTTTGTCGGCCGCGTACCGGTCCAAAAGCGTTTTGATCGCGACCGGCTCACGCTTTTCGTCGTCGTATGCCTGGTAGAGACGGCTCGTTTGCCCGGTGTTCACGACATTGATCAAGCGATAGGAACCGAGGCGTTCGATGGTGGTGGTGCTCATTCACTGATTATCGGAAAGAACGATCCGCAAGTCAAGACTTCGTGATCGGGACGTTCCGGGAACAAAGCGCATGAAAGCCCGGAACGCAGCGTAGCGCAGTGACGGGAACCGTCACGCCGCAGACAAGTTCCTGTTTTGCAAGATTCCTGTTTTGCAAGGTAGACGGGGCTCGTCGAGCACCGCGCCGCGGCTTTTTCCGGCGCTGGGCGAACGTCGGCTACCGGTTTTGACGATACCGCACGGGAGAGACAATTCAACGTTCACGATTTTCGTTCGAGAATTTCCCGGTAGATTTCCCGGATCCGGGCAGTCATGGAGCGGTGGTCGAATTGCTCCGCGAACCTGCCCTGCCCCGCGTTGCCGAAACGTTCCCGCATTCCGGGGTCGGCGGCCAGGGTCAGAATCGACGCGACCAGCGCCTGCCCGTCTTTCGGCGGCAACAGGAATCCCGTTTCCCCGTCGACGACCACCTCACGCGCCCCGTCGACATCGAAACTGACGACGGGTTTGCCGGCAAGCAGCGCCTGGGGCAAAACCCGGGCGAGACCTTCCCGCAGGCTCGTATGCACGACGATATCCATCGCCGAAAGCATGGCCGGGATTTCCGTCGGGGGGACGAGTCCCGCGAAGAGGAAGTATTCGGACAAGCCTCGCCGGGCGATTTCCGCTTTGTACTTTTCCTGGAGCGTTCCGTCGCCGACGAAAAGGAATCGAATTTCCGGGACCCGGGAAAGAATATCCCCGGCCGCGGCGATGACGAACTCGTGTCCCTTGAGCTCGAATAATCGTGCGATTTTCCCGACGACGATGTGCTTTTCGGTAAAACCGTACGCCGCCCGCACCCGGTCGCGATGCCGTGCCGACTCCAGGAACGGTTCGACTTCCATGCCGCTGTAAACGGTCGTCAACATTTCGGCGGGAGCGATTCCCGCGCCGATCATCAGGTCGCGCATCGCGTCGGCGACGCAAACGAAGGCGTCGCACCGCCGTACCGCATACCGCTCGCACCATCGGTAAAAAGCGTGAACGAGCGGGTTTTGGCCCGGCCAAAACGGGGCGCCGTGAACGCTGTGGACGATCGCCGGAACA
>QMCD01000604.1_pt1 | contig 24742 bp, 22 predicted proteins | sample 1821841 | NCBI WGS metagenome assembly QMCD01 (sample SAMN01991225, study PRJNA193472) | Termite gut metagenome, whole genome shotgun sequencing project. | isolation source: worker | host: Macrotermes natalensis | reverse complement strand
AAAGGCGTAAGTATTTTAAGAAACAGGCGGAAGCTTTAATTACCGTATAATATTATTAAATTATTTAATATAATAACTATATTGTTTGATTTATGTGGTAGGGTAAATAATTATGAGCAAATTAATTAATGGCTTTGAATAATAAATTAAAATTATACCGCCGCAGGCGGTATACCGCCATTGTTAATTGTTAATTTTTAATTGTTAATTAGTACTAGTCCTTGTTTTTCGGGGCTGCAGATTATGTATCCGTTTTCGTATGCATAACCGGGCAGCTCCGCGTTTTTCCCCCATATACCGTAAACAGCCGAACCGCTTCCGCTCATTCCGGCGCAAAGCGCGCCGCCGGATAAAAAGCGTTCCTTAACGAGCTGTATTTCAGGGATTCCGGCGTATTCCCCGAATATATTGGAGCATACCCCTGTAATTGTTTTTAAATCGGATACGAACGCCTTAACGTCAAAATCATATGATTGAGCTGTTTCCCGTTCATCGATTTTTTTATATGCCTCTCTAGTGGAAATGCCGGAACCGCATTTGTATATAACGATTCTGCATTCAGGAAGGTCGGGCAGGGGGGTGATAAGAACGCCTGTTCCCTCGCACAGACAGGTTCCTCCGGTAAGACAGAACGGTACGTCCGCCCCTGTCCTTGCTCCGATTTTAAGCAGCTCGTCCGGTGTGCAGGGGTTTCCCGCCAGAATATTCAGCCCCAGAAGAGCGGCGGCGGCGTTTGCGCTTCCGCCGCCAAGCCCCGCTTCGGCGGGTATATTTTTTTCTGTATGGATATGGATATTACCGTGTTTTAACCCTGTATACCGGTAAAACTCCCCGGCGGCTTTATTAATTATGTTTCTTTCGTCGCACGGTATGGAAGGGTCAGAACAGGAAAGGGTCAGACCGGCGCCGGTATTTTCAGAAAATACAAGGACATCATGCAGGGAGACCGACTGCATTACCGATTTTATATTATGGTAACCGTCACTTCGCTTACCTGTTACATTAAGCGTGAGATTTATTTTCGCATTTGATTTTATTCTCAGCAAAGCTTTACTCCATATAGTTATTAGAAAACAGTGGTTAGTCGTTAGTTTTCGGGTATTTTATCGTTTAATTTCTATAAACCCCCATTTGCCTTTATAGCAAACCGGAGCAAGACCTTCGTTGAAATTCTGCACATTGTCATATTCAAACGGGGCGGCGACGGCGCCGGTTTTATCGATAAATCCCCATTTGCCGTCTTTCTGCACACCCATATAACCTTCTGTTTCGGTAAAATAAGGCACTTTCACAGCGTCATATTCAAACGGTATTACAGCTTTCCCTGTTTGATTGATAAAACCGTATTTTCCGTCCTTCATAACGCAGGCAAGACCTTCCATGAAATCATATGCCGTATCATACTCAGCAGGAATAACAACTTCGCCGGTTTGATTAATAAAACCGCATTTAATGTCTTTAACCACTATGGAAAGACCTTCGCGGAAGTCGCCCATAAAATCATATCCGATAAAAATTATATTTCCTTCTTTATCAATGAATCCGCTTTTTCCGTCTTTCGTAACACGTGCAAAACCTCCGTAAAAATTCATCGCGTTATCATATTCAAAAGGTATGGTAATATTACCTTTATTATCAATAAACCCCCATTTGCCGTCTTTTTTCACTGCTGCCAGCCCTTCGGAAAAGGCTTCCCCGTAATCATATTCAAAAGGAACGGCAGCATTGCCGGTTTGATTGATAAAACCGTATTTCCCGCCTTTTTGCACCGCGGCTAAGCCCTCCCTGAAATCCCATATGTTCCCATCATATTCAAAAGGAATAGCAAGGGCGCCGGTTTTGTCGATATAACCCCATTTTCCATCCTTGTACACCGGGATAAGACCTTCATCATATGCGCTTGAATAGCTTACATAGTCATACTTATCCTGAGTGATTGCTTTTCCTGATTTATCTATAAAAAAATACTTAATATCATCTATATAATGGGATTCAGTATACGCCGAAACCTTTGCGATACCGTCATTAAAATCTTCCGCAAAGCCGTATCCAAAAGGAACCGCTATATTGCCCGCTGCGTCAGTATATCCCCATTTACTGTCTTTTAGTACCGCCGCAAGACCTTCTTTAAAGTCACACGCGTTTTCATATTCAAGAGGGATTACAACAGCGCCGGTTTGGTTTATAAAGCCATATTTACCGTCTTTTACAACCATAGCGAGACCTTCGCTGAAGGGATTTACATTATCATATTCGGGTTTTATAATTTCAATCGTCCGCTGGGGAGAAGCTTCTGTAACCGTTTCTTCCGCCGCGGCTGACGAAGCTGTTACCGGTATTTCCGTTAAGCTTTCCGCTTCGTCTCCGTTTTCTGTTTTATTGCATCCCGAAGATAACAATACCGCTAAGAATAACAGTAAAATACCTTTAAGCTTCTTTGTTATCATAAGAAATTTTTCTCCTTTAATTCATTGACAAAAATTCTGATCCGGTCAAGGGCTTCCATTATATGCTTCAGCGAATATGCATATGAAACCCTGATGTAACCCTCGCCGCAATCCCCGAAAGCGTCGCCGGGGACGACAGCTACTTTATGATTATACAAAAGCTTTTCGCAGAATTCCTGACTTGAAAGACCGGTTGACTTTATTGAAGGGAATACATAAAACGCCCCCTGGGGTTCAAAGCAGTCAAGACCTATTTCATTAAAGGCGTTTACAAGCCACCTGCGGCGTATATTATATTCGTCCACCATTTTTTTCACTTCGGAATCACAGGAATTCAGAGCTTCGACGGCGGCATACTGCGACGTGGTGGGGGAACACATAATCGCATACTGATGTATTTTCAGGATTTGCTCTGTTAGGGGAGCCGGAGCGCATAAGTAACCGAGACGCCACCCCGTCATAGCGAACGCTTTAGAAAAGCCGTTCACAAGCAGGGTGCGCTCTTTCATACCGTCAATTTCAGTAATTGAAACATGGCGGTTCCCTGTATATGTCAGTTCGGAATAGATTTCATCGGAAAGAACCATTATATCCGTGCACTTGAGAACCTCAGAGATTTCTTCAAGGTCGTGCCTTTCCATCACCGCTCCGGTGGGATTGTTCGGAAACGGCAGTATCAGAAGCTTTGTCTTGCCTGTGATTTTCTCGCGCAGAGCCTTTGCCGTCAGCCTGAAATTATCCTCCGCCTTTGTTTCAATTGATACAGGTATGCCTCCTGCCAGCGTAACAATAGGCGTATAGCACACGAAACACGGTTCGACAACCAATACCTCGTCTCCGGGGTTGACAACGGCGCGTATTCCGATGTCTATAGCCTCAGAACCCCCTACGGTTATTATTATTTCGTTATCGGGATTATAATCAGCATTTATTTTATGTTTTATATATCCGCTTACCGAAGTCCGAAGCTGCGCCAGACCTGAGTTCGATGTATAAACAGTTTTTCCCTGCTGCAAAGTTTTAATTGCCGTATTACGGATTAGCCAGGGCGTCGGAAAATCAGGCTCCCCGACACCGAGTGAAATAACACCTTCTACCGACGACGCTATGTCAAAAAACTTACGGATGCCGGAAGGCTTTAAATCCCTGCATTTCGAGGACAGAACCTTATTATAGTCTATCATGGAGAAACAAAGCTCCTTTCATCCCTCTGCTCATCTTCGATAAAAATACCTTTATCCTTGTATTTTTTCAGGAAAAAGTGCGTCGATGTCGAGATGACACCGTCAATCGTGGAAAGCCTCTGAGCCACGAACAAGGCGATTTCCTTATAATTCGTTCCGCTTATTGTTACTGCAAGGTCAAAGGCTCCCGACATTAAGGTCAGGCTCTCAACCTCGTCATACATCATAATCGTTTTAGCAATATCGTCAAAGCCGCAGTCGGCTTTAGGCGTCACCTTAACTTCGATAAAGGCGGTAACGCTGTCCTTGTCTGCCAAATCATCGTTAACAATGGCGGAGTAACCGACAATTGCGCCGTTTTGCTCATACTCCTTAATTTTTTCTTCAACCGCGGCTTCGGCAAGTCCTGTCATGGCGGCAAGCTCCCTGCTTGTCAGGCGGGCGTTTTGCTTTAAAAGGCGTATAATAGTATCCATTGCAGTATCCTCCGGTTTCAGAGCGGCGAAGCCGCCAAAATTATAATATACATTATAGCATATTACTTACGCATTGTCTATATTTTTTATCTGTTTAAACTGCGTTATTGATTCTTTTGTGTAAAAATATACAAAAAACAGTTGACAGCAAATTCAGAATGTGATATACTGTTAAAGGCTTAGACAACCTTTAAGTTAATCCTGTGAGATTTACAAGGCAGTCATTTAGTAAGCTTTTATATGGTACGGCTTAAGCTGAAAGCTTTATTACAGTGAAGCCGTATAAATATTGCGGTTTATTATTACCTGTCTGTGTTGATTCGCGGACGGGTATTTTTATACGGGTTACCGGATAAAGCTTACCGAAAAGACAAGCAGAATAATTTTCATGTATTGTTAATTTACCTTGAATTTATGATAAATACTCATAATTTGTAAAATGTGCGGAGAGTTTTTTATGCCGGAGAATCCCAGTGCCTTTAAAGCTGTAATCATGGATAAAAATTCTATGAAACGGGCAATTTCAAGAATATCCTATGAAATTATTGAAAGAAATAAAGGAGCCGAAGGGCTTTGCATTATCGGCGTAATGTCAAGGGGCGTTTATATAGCCGGAAGAATAGCCGCAAAGCTTTACGAAATTGAGGGAGTTTCCCCCGAACTCGGAACACTTGATATTACGGCATACAGGGACGATGAAAAATATTCGGCTGAATGCGACAGAACCGATATTCCGTTTGATGTTAAGGGCAAACGCGTCATCCTTGTCGACGACGTGGTTTTTACCGGCAGAAGCTCAAGGGCGGCAATTGAAGCAGTTATGAAACGGGGAAGACCGAAAAGCATACAGCTTGCGGCGCTTATCGACAGGGGACACAGGGAACTGCCAATACGCCCCGACTATATCGGAAAAAACGTACCGACTTCTCTGGATGAATCGGTCAGGGTGATGATGGATGAAATTGACGGCTGTGATATGGCTGTCATAACGGAATAAGAAACGGGGTGATAATATGAGCAGTTTGCTGATAAAAAACGTTAAGATAATGGATGAACCCGATTATATTGATATTTATATATCTGACGGTATTATAAATAAAATCGGGAAATCGCTTGATTATAAAGCTGATAGAATAATTGACGGAAATTATAAGCTGACTGCCATTCCCGGATTATTTGATATGCATGTCCATTTCAGAGACCCCGGGTTTACGCATAAGGAGGACATTCTTACCGGCTGCGAAGCCGCTCTCGCGGGCGGGATTACGGCTGTTGCCTGTATGCCGAACACGAATCCACCTGCCGATAATACTGAGGTTGTTGAATACATTCTTGATAAGGGACGTGATACGGGGGTTCGTATTTTCCCCGTCGGATGCATTACTCAAAGCATGGACGGGAAAAATATATATGACTACTCAAAACTTGGGGTTAAAATCATATCGGATGACGGACGTCCGGTAAAAAATGCGGAAATTATGCGCCGTGCGCTTGAAACGGCGGATAAAGACGGTATCCTTGTGGCTTCGCACTGCGAGGACCTTGATATTATTGACGGCGGTATTATAAATAAGGGCGCCGTATCTGAAACGCTGGGCGTTAAGGGTATGGACAGAGCCTCCGAGGATTATGTTACAGCAAGGGAAATCGCACTTGCCGCTTCTGTTCCGGCAAGGGTTCATATTTGCCATGTATCCACAAAAGGAAGCATAGGAATTATACGTGCGGCAAAGGCGCGGGGTGTTAAAGTAACCTGTGAAACCTGTCCGCACTATTTTACGCTTACTGAAAATAAACTGTCATCGCTTGACGCGGATTACAGAATGAATCCCCCTCTCAGAACCGAGGAGGACAGAGCTGCCGTTTATAACGCGGTTCTCGATGGTACAATAGATTGTATTGTGACCGACCATGCTCCTCATACCAAAGAAGAAAAGGCTGATTTTTACAATGCCCCTAACGGCGTAATCGGGCTTGAAACATCCCTTGCGGTGATGCTTACGGTATTTTACCATACCGGTAAAATGTCTCTGGCTGATATTGTCAGGCTTATGTCCTATAATCCGAGAAAGCTGATTAATGCTTATATACCTGAAATAATAACCGGCTCCGAAACTGAAATTGCGCTTATTGACACAGATAAGGAGTGGACAGTCCAGCCCGGAAAATTCCGCTCTAAATCATGCAACAGCGCCTTTAAGGGGGAAAAATTAAAGGGTAAATGCATTTATACAATTACAGACGGGATTGTCCGTTATAAAAATAAGGATGAATAAAATATTCAAAAGGAAGTGTTTTAATGTCACTGGACAGGCTTATCGAAAGAATTACCGAGACAAAAAACCCGACTGTTGCCGGTCTTGACCCCAAGCTTGAATTTATTCCCGGATTTATAAGGGAGCGTTCGTTTGAGGAAAAAGGCGGGGGATTAAAAGGAGCGGCACATGCCGTATGGAAATTCAATAAGGCAATAATCGATTCCTTATGCGATATTGTACCGGCTGTCAAACCCCAGTCGGCATATTATGAAATGTACGGCTGGCATGGTGTCAGAACGCTTTATAAAACCATAAAGTATGCTCAAAAGAAAGGTATGTATGTTATCGTCGACGGCAAAAGGAACGACATCGGCGCCACAATGGAGGCTTATGCAAACGCATACCTTGGAGTCACAGAGGTTTTCGGTGAAGAAACCGAAGCTTTCGGAGCCGACGCTCTTACAGTAAACGGATACCTCGGCACCGACGGGATTCTGCCTTTGACTGAAATCTGCAAAAAAAATGACAAGGGAATATTCGTGCTTGTCAAGACATCCAATAAGTCAAGCGGAGAGCTGCAGGATAAAATACTTGAAAACGGCAGTACGGTTTACGGAGCTGTGGGAGATATGTGCGGGGAATGGGGAGCGGACAGTATCGGTAAATACGGATATTCATGCGTAGGCGCGGTGGTCGGCGCCACTTATCCCGGGCAGCTTGCCGAACTCAGAAAAAAACTTCCCCATACCTTCTTCCTTATTCCCGGTTACGGCGTGCAGGGCGGCGGCGGCGAAGGAGCCGCCAAGGGGTTTGATGAAAACGGACTCGGCGCAGTTGTGAATTCGTCAAGGGCTGTTATGTGTGCGTATTTGAACGAAAAGTGTGATGAGAGGGATTTTGCGGGAGCCGCAAGACGCGAAGCCCTTCGGATGAAAGAGGAATTGCGGATGGCTATCAGCAAATAGCAGTTAGCTGTTATTAATGGGTTGCCAGATTTGACATATCGTTTAGGGTTACAGGAGGATTCGTTATGTTTATGGAGAAGACGTTTAAGCAGTTCTGCGAAGAGCATATATTTTATTTTTGGGATATTCTTCCTGAACATTATGAAAAAGGCAGTACCAGTCTTAAAAGAACAAGGATTCATCCCTTAAAACAAAGGATAGTGGATAATATAATTCATACGGATGATATAATCCGGAACTGCTCAAAAATAATTTTATTCGGTTCATCGGTAAACCAAAGCTGTCATATTGATTCGGATATAGATTTAGCGATTGAACTGAATGACATTAACAAGGCTCAGATTGTTGAAAATGCGGTTTTATTTCATACGAAAGGCTCATCGGATATTGTATGGTTCGAACAGATAAGCGAAAAGGATGCCATATATCAAAAAATTATGAAAGGAGCTGTTATTTATGAGTATGTTGATTAATAATGCGAAAGTATCTTTTGAACACGCCAAAACTGCTTTTAATACTTCAAAATTATGCGAACCGGATATGACTGAAGCGAATATTCGGAAAGCTTGTTTTGAATTACAGCAAACAATGGAATTCTTTTTAAAGGGACTTATTGAACTAAAAGGTGAAGCTTTTATAGAAAAGCATCCTTTACAGCTAAATATTAATATTTTATTGAATATAATTGAAAAAGGCGTTATGTTTATAAATATACAGGAATTAAAATCTATACTGGATGAAATAAGTCAAAATGCTTATAAATTTAATATGTGGGAAGCTTCAGCAAGATATAAAAACACATTTTTAACGACAGAGAACGAAATAATAAAAGCCTTGGACATATGCGGGAAACTAGCCGATTACTGCGATAATGAAATAAATTGTAATTAGTATTAAACACACCGGGAGGAAAGCTAATGTCTTTATTTAACCATAGCGAAAAGGCGTATCTAATGCTCAGAAACGGGCGTATTTTCGAAGGTAAATCCTTCGGGGCAAAAGGAACGGCAATAGGGGAGTCGGTTTTTACTACATCTATGGTCGGTTATCAGGAAACCTTAACCGACGGCTCATATTTCGGTCAGATAATAACTCAGACATTTCCCCTTATCGGTAACTACGGGGTTAATGAACAGGATTATGAATCCGGAAAGGTATACGCCTCTGGATATGTTGTCAGAGAATGGTGCGATGCTCCCTCAAATTTCCGTTCCGAGGGAAATATAGACGGATTTCTGAAAAAGCATAACGTTATAGGAATATATGATATAGACACGCGCTGCCTTACGAGAATCATACGCGAACACGGCAGTATTAACGCCGTTATTACCACGGAAAATGTATATGAAAACAAGGAAAGCCTGTTAAAACAGCTTAATGAATATAAAATAAAGGATGCGGTCGGCAGCTGTACCGTTCCGGTTAAAGAAACCTACACATATGAACATGCATTATATGATATTGCCGTACTGGATCTGGGATGCCGGAAAAGCATTCTGAAAGAGCTTATATACAGGGGGTGCAATGTCACTGTTTATCCCGCGTTTACTCCGGCGGAGGAAATACTGGCAGGGGAGCATGACGGGATATTATATTCGGACGGTCCGGGAAACCCTGACGAATGTGAAAAGGTCACCGCTGTTATAAGGGAGCTGAACGAAAGGAAATTGGCGTCCTTCGGTATAGGACTGGGGCATATTCTTATGGCAATGGCGGGCGGCGCTATGCCTGAGAAACTAAGGCACGGTCATCACGGGGCAAACCAGCCTGTATTAAACCTTTTAACAGGCAAAACATATGTTACTTCTCAGAATCATAACTACTCAGTTATTCCCGGAAGCATTGACAAAGCTGAAATGAAAATTACGCATATTAACGGAAACGATAAGACCGCCGAAGGTATTTCATATATAAACTTACCTGCGTTTTCCGTCCAGTTTATACCCGAACAGAGCGGCGGACCGCAGAATACGGCGCTTTTGTATGATGAGTTTCTTTCCTTGACCGGTAAAAGATAACTGTTGCTGTTTGTACTAAATAAAGTTTTATGCCGTTATTAAGCGGCGGAATGGAGTTTTATATGCCGTTGAGAAGCGATATAAAAAAAGTGCTGGTTATCGGCTCCGGACCGATTGTTATCGGACAGGCTGCCGAATTTGACTATGCCGGAACGCAGGCATGCCGCGCTTTAAAAGCGGAAGGTCTTGAAGTGGTTCTGGTAAATTCAAATCCGGCAACAATTATGACCGACAAGGTTATGGCTGATAAAATTTATATCGAACCCCTTAACCTTGATGTTGTCAAGAAAATTATTAAATCGGAAAAACCGGACAGCGTCTTGTCAACTCTGGGAGGACAGACCGGTCTTACACTTTCTATGCAGCTTGACGAATGCGGTTTTCTGGCTGAAAACAGTGTCAAGCTGCTCGGAGCCGAACCGGAAACCATACATAAGGCGGAGGACAGACAGGCGTTTAAGGATACGATGGAAAAAATCGGGGAACCCTGTATCCCTTCAAAGGTTGTTGTAACCGTCGAAGACGCCGTTTTATTCGCCCGGGTTATAGAGTACCCTGTAATTATCCGTCCCGCATTCACTCTGGGCGGAACCGGCGGGGGAATCGCATACAATGAGGAGGAACTCCGCGACATAGCTAAAAACGGTCTTCGTTTGTCACCCATTACCCAGATACTTGTTGAAAAATGTATTTCCGGCTGGAAGGAAATAGAGTTTGAGGTTATCAGGGACAGAATCGGGAATGTAATTACCGTTTGTTCGATGGAGAACCTTGACCCTGTCGGAGTTCATACGGGGGATTCTATCGTAATCGCACCTGCTGTAACGCTGACGGCAAAAGAATACGGGATGCTCAGAAACGCCGCACTGAATATAGTTTCGGAGCTGGGGGTTGAGGGCGGATGCAACTGCCAGTTCGCGCTTCATCCCGATTCGTTCGAATATGCGGTTATTGAAGTGAACCCCAGGGTTTCGCGTTCGTCGGCTCTTGCCTCAAAGGCAACTGGTTATCCTATAGCTAAGGTTGCAACCAGAATCGCAATCGGCTACACCCTTGACGAAATTATTAATGCTGTAACGGGTACTACTTATGCCTGCAACGAGCCTTCCGTTGATTACTGCGTTATAAAATTCCCGAAATGGGCTTTTGATAAATTTGTTTACGCAAAACGCACGCTGGGAACCCAGATGATGGCGACGGGTGAAGTAATGTCAATAGGCACTTCCTTTGAACAGGCTATGATGAAGGCAGTCCGTTCAATTGAACTCGGAACGGATAATATTTTCCTGAAAAAGCTTGCCTGCCTTTCAGATATTGAAATAAAAGCCCGGATAGGGAATGTTGACGACGAAAGGATTTTTGTTATTACCGAGGCAATAAGGCGGGGGATTGATATTGAAACAATCCATGAAATTACAATGATTGACCGGTGGTTTCTATCAAAACTGAAAAACCTTGCTGACCTTGAAAACCTGTTATCGCAGGGTACGCTTACCGAAGAAAAATACAATACCGCCAAGAAATACGGTTATCTTGACAGTACGATTGAACGTATCAGCGGGCAGAAGTGTCCTGAGAAAAGATACGCGGTATACAAAATGGTTGACACGTGCGCAGGGGAATTCAATGCCGGAACGCCGTATTTCTACTCAACCTTTGACGAGGAGAATGAAGCCGCGCAGTTTCTTGAAAAAACCGGCACAGGCAGGAAAAAGATTGTTGTGTTCGGTTCGGGTCCCATCAGGATAGGACAGGGCATAGAATTTGACTACTGCTCGGTACACTGCGTATGGACGCTGAAGGAGCTCGGCTATGAAGCCGTTATATGCAACAATAACCCCGAAACGGTATCAACCGATTTCGATACGGGGGACAGGCTTTACTTTGACCCTCTTACGAAGGAAGACGCCGAATCGATTCTGAATACTGAAAAGCCGGACGGCGTTGTGGTTCAGTTCGGCGGACAGACGGCAATAAAGCTGACAAGACACCTTGCACAGCTTGGGGCGAATATTTTAGGAACATCGCCTGACAGTATCGACGCCGCCGAGGACAGGGAACGTTTTGACGAGCTTCTCACAAAATGCGGTATCCCCCGTCCCGAAGGAATGACCGTTATGAACGAAACCGAAGCTCTAGCCGCCGCGGCAAAGCTGTCCTATCCTGTTCTGATGAGACCTTCCTATGTTCTGGGAGGTCAGAACATGATTATTGCTCATTCCGATGAGGACATTATTGAATACATGGAGATTATAACCCGCCAGACCCTTGAAAACCCTGTGCTTATAGATAAATACATGATGGGCAAGGAGGTTGAGGTTGACGCAATCTGCGATGGAACCGACTATGTTATTCCCGGAATTATGGAGCATATCGAGCGGGCGGGAGTTCATTCCGGGGATTCGATTTCGGTTTACCCCGCGCTTACCCTGACTAAACGAATCAGGCAAACTATCATTGAATATACAAAAAGGCTTGCAATGGAGCTTAAGGTAATAGGGCTTGTAAATATTCAGTATGTGGTATATAACGACGAGGTTTATGTTATCGAGGTAAACCCGCGTTCGTCAAGGACCGTTCCTTATATTTCAAAGGTAACGGGCGTTCCGATGGTGGACGTCGCCACTAAAGTCATGCTAGGGCACAGCCTGAAGGAACAGGGCTATGAAAGCGGACTTTATAGGGAATCCGATTATATTGCAGTTAAAGTCCCCGTTTTCAGCTTTGAAAAACTTCATGACGTAGACACCGCTTTGGGTCCCGAAATGAAATCCACCGGTGAAACGCTGGGCATAGCAAAATCATTTGAGGACGCTCTCTTTAAGGGTCTTGTTTCGGCAGGGTATAAATTCAACAGAAAATCAAAATCCGGTGTTCTTATAACGGTAAGGGATACTGATAAATCTGAAATTGTCTATGTCGCTTCAAAATTTGAACGCCTGGGATTTGATATTTACGCCACAGGTGGAACGGCTTCTTATCTCAACAGGAACATGGTAGCCGCAAACGTTGTTAAAAAGGCTTCCGAAGAAGGGTATAACGTTTTAAACCTGCTCGACGACGGAAAAATCGACTATGTTATTTCCACTTCTGAAAAGGGACGGATTCCGGCATACGACAGCGTTAAAATCCGCCGCAAGACGGTTGAGCGCTCAATCTGCTGCCTGACGTCAATAGACACCGCCAACGCGGTAGCCGATATACTCTCTATGGGAAAAAGCATAGAGGATATGGAAATGGTCGATATTACGAAGATTTAATTTACAAATCCGAACTTCATATTTTTCAGCTAAGCGGAATATATCCTGTGTCCTCAACTATTTTCTGTCCCTGCGGGGAAGTCATCCAGTCAAGGAAACCGCTGATATATTCATTTCTGTTATCTTTTAAGGTTACTGCATAAAGGGTCGTCGTAAGCGGATATGTTTTATTCCGTATATTTTCGGCGGAAGGCGGTATACCGTCAATTTCAAGGAGTTTAACATCCTGATAACTAATATAATTAATCATACCGGTGGTGTAAAACCTGAAAGAATAACCGATGGCGCTTTCATCATTATTATAATCGGCAATACCTGTGACGGTACCCATCATTGCGTCATGGTATGCTCCTTCCAGCGGTTCCATAAGGGGTATGCCGCCCATAAACTTCTTCATGATTGTCTGTGAACCTGAATTATCGGGACGCTGGAAAGCGAGTATCCCCGAATCGGCTCCGCCGGCTTGATTCCAGTTCCTGTATTCGCCGGAATAGATGCTGCGGATTTGCTCCTGCGTCAGGCTGTTGATTTTATTATCGGGGTTCACAATAAATACAAACGCGTCATATGCAACCGGAGTCAGGACAAGCTCTTTTCCCTGAGCTTCGGCTAAGGATTTTTGTTCCTCGGACGGCTCGGCGCCGAAAAAAATATCAACGTCGCCGTTTATCAGTCTTTCAAATGAAACCACCGTATTGGTAAAATCCACAGGCGGAACCGCGTTTGAAACATCCTTCAGAATTTCTCCGATATCCTTATAACAGAAATTCGCAAATGCCGAGTATAAAGGAAAAGCCGCCTCGGCTCCGTCCAGCGCCGGCATATTATCAAAATCTTCGATTATATACGACGGTTCCTCGTCAAGCTTTGCCAGTATGTTATTTTTATTCTGAATATAGTAAGGGTACAGATTTATGCTTGAATAACCGTTTTCATAATCGAAACCGTGTCCCTGCTCCGATACTCTCGAAGTGATAATTCTGTTGGAATTGGCTTCTCTATAAAGGGGATATACCGTTACAAGGCAAATTACCGCCGTCAGAAAAACCGCGGCTATAGGTTTGGGATTGAATTTTGGGAATTTTTGTTTTCTGCGGTTTGTTCCGACAACATCACCTATTATATAACCTAAAACAGAATATAAATATGCAAGAACAGGCAGAATGAATACCCACAAGTCTTCGCTGGGTATAATAAAAGCCATTATGATATTAGTCAAAAATACATAAGCGCTCCAGTGATTTCCCGCAAGCTGGTCTCCTTTGTTGATAACCATGAAAACTAAAAACAGAATTAAGTAATAGAATACAGGTATAAGCACAGGCACGTATTTTTCAGAAAAGCTTGCCGCCGGTTTTTTCCTGAACGCGTTATATCCGTATATAATTTGTATTAAAGGTAATAAAAGCGGTAATGCCAGAATGGTAGAAAATAAAATAAACGGCAAAATAATTTGAGGTAAAATAGCTAAAAATAAGATTGATTTTGCCGTATGCCTTGAAAATATTATCCTGATTAAGCTTTTTTTCTCCGGCAAGGTATTTGGATTATCAATATTCTGAGTATCGGTACTGTACATTATGAACACTCCTTTAATGGTAATTTAATAACAGTATAAAATAAATCGGTAGCTTTGTCAATATCAAACGAAAGGAACCCGAACAATGAAGTACGTAATGGGGCAATACCCTGTAATTTCAAAAAGTAATCTTGCGAAGGATATTTACGACCTGACTGTACTTTGCCCCGAAGCCGCGGAAACAGCCGTGCCGGGGCAGTTTATCAATATAAAGGCGGAAGGCTTCATGCTGCGCCGCCCGGTTTCAATTGCCGGTATTGACAGGGAAAACGGCACGCTGAGAATCATTTTCGAGGTGAGGGGGAAAGGGACTAAGGAAATCGCCAGACTGAACTCCGGTGATATGATTGACATTATCGCGCCTCTGGGCGGCAGGGGCTTTGATACTCAAAGCTATGAAACTGCCGTAATAATCGGCGGAGGTATCGGCACTCCCCCCATGCTGCCCGTCGCTGAAAAATTCGGTAAAAATGCTGCTGTAATATGCGGTTTCAGGAACGCCTCCGCCGTTATTCTGCAGGATGATTTCAATAAAACGGGTGCGGAAACAATACTCTGCACCGACGACGGAAGCGCGGGAAGAAAAGGTTTTGTAACGGACGCGCTTGATGATGTCCTGAAACTGAAAAAGCCTGATATAATTTATGCCTGCGGGCCAAAACCCATGCTTGAAAAAACCGCTGAAACAGCCAGTCAAAACGGGATTCCGTGCCAGGTTTCATTAGAGGAAAGAATGGGCTGCGGTGTCGGCGCCTGCCTTGTATGCGCCTGTAAAAGTATAAGGGACGGGCAGGAAATTTACGCCCATGTCTGTAAGGACGGTCCCGTTTTCAATTCCGGGGAGGTGCTTTTTGATGACTGATAATACAAGTAAGCTTAGTGTCAATTTCGCGGGAGTTGAATTTAAAAATCCGGTAATTCCGGCTTCGGGAGCGTTCGGATACGGCAGGGAATATGAAAATTTTTATCCTTTGTCCGTTCTCGGAGGTATTTCGGTAAAAGGTACTACCGGTCAAAGGCGGAACGGAAACAAACCGCCCAGGATCGCCGAAACGTCAGGCGGAATGCTCAACAGCGTAGGACTGCAAAACCCCGGCATAGACTATTTTATAGAAAATGAACTGCCGTACCTTAAAACAAAGGGTACTGTAATTATAGCGAACATAGCCGGCTCGACCGCCGGGGAATACCGCGAGGTTGCTGAAAAGCTAGACAAAACGGATATTGACATGATTGAAGTAAACATATCCTGCCCCAATGTTAAAGCCGGAGGGGCGGCGTTCGGGATTTCCTGCGAAGGTGCGGCGGAAATAACGAAAATATGCCGTGCCGCTACAAAAAAACCGCTTATGGTTAAGCTTTCCCCGAATGTAACGAATATAGCCGATATTGCCAGAGCCGCCGAAGCAGAGGGCGCCGACGCCGTTTCGCTGATTAATACCCTTCTCGGTATGAAAATAGATATAAAAACCCGCCGTCCCATACTGAAAAACAACGTAGGGGGGCTTTCGGGTCCGGCTGTTTTCCCCGTTGCAGTAAGGATGGTATGGCAGGTTTCAAACGCCGTTAAAATCCCCGTATGCGGAATGGGGGGGATTTCATGCTGGGAGGACGCCGCCGAAATGATGATGGCAGGGGCTAAAATCATTCAGGTGGGCGCGGCTTTGTTCTCAAACCCCATGGCTCCCGTTGAAATCATCAAAGGGCTGGAAAATTACGCCGGTGACAATAACCTGAATAATTTACAGGAAATTGTCGGTTCGGTTAAGGTGTGGGAGCAGTAACAATTAACAGTTAATAATTAACAATTAACAATGGTGGTATACCGCCGTTGGCGGTATGATTTTAATTATTATAGGGAGGAAATAATATGCCAATGGATTATGATTTCTTATCTTTGGATTATGACATAACAAGAAAGGTTAATATAGATACAGTAAAAAGTATTCTGTCAAAGGCTGATATTGTTCAAAACTCAAATATACTCGACTTTGGCTGCGGCACAGGAAATTATACCTGTGCAATCAGGGAATTGACAAAAGCCAATGTTTACGGGGTTGAACCCTCGGATGGGATGAGGCAAAAGGCAATCGAGAAGAATAAAGAAATTGAGTTCAAAAAAGGCGACCACTCTATTATTCCGTTTGAGGATAGTTTCTTCGATTTGATTTATATGACCGATGTTATTCATCATGTACCCGATATTGGATTAATGTTTGCGGAATTTTACCGAACACTTAAAACGGGCGGGCTGGTCTGTATTCTGACAGAATCACATAAACAAATTGAAAACAGGTTTTGGTCGTCTTATTTTCCGGCGACGGTTGCGGTTGAAAAGAAAAGATACCCTGATATTTCCGTTATTATTTCCACTGCTGAAAAACATGGTTTTATACTTGATGAAAATATTAATTCTGATACTGAACAGCATTTTAATATTTCGGAGGAATTTATCGGGTTAGTTGAAAACAAGGGTTATTCCATGTTCAGACTTATAGATAAAGATGATTTTTCCAGGGGATTAAAGCTGCTCAAAAAGGATTATGAAAATAATGTAATTGTCAGCTCAAACCACGGAGAAACCTTTTTATGGCTCAAAAAGGTATAATTACAATAGCCGATAAAGAGGGGTTTATTTATAAATTAAAATCATACCGCTAACGGCGGTACACCGACATTGTTAATTGTTAATTTTTAATTGTTAATTGCTAAAAAGGAGTTATAAAATGAAAATATTATCGGTCGATTACGGAGACGTCCGCACAGGTCTAGCCGCATGCGACAAATCGGAGCTTCTGGCGTCGCCGCTGACGGTTATAAAAGAGGAAAACGCAAAAAAGTGCGCCTTAAAGATATGCGGATACGCTGAATCGGAAAATGCGGAGCTGATTGTCGTCGGGTACCCCAAAAACATGGACGGGTCGGCAGGGGAGCGGGCTGAAAAATGCGAAAGGTTCTCAAAGCTGCTGTCTCAGCTTTCGGGGCTTCCCGTTGAATTATGGGATGAAAGGCAGACTACCGTATCGGCTCACAATTACCTTAACGAAACCAATGTCAGGGGTAAAAAACGAAAGGAAGTCGTTGACGCTGTGGCGGCCGTTATTATCCTTGAGGGCTATCTTGCGTACCGGAAGAATCATCTTCCTCTTTAGGTTTATAGAAAAGCTCTTTTATTCCTACCAGGAGGATAAAAACCGCAAAGGCTTTCCTGAGAAGCGGAGAGCCTATTAATTCCGCGATAAACGTCCCCCCTACGGCAAAAACGACTCCGGTAATTATGGATAAAATAATTTTCTTCCATTCAATCAGCTTATTTTTAGTGTGCATTATAACCGATAAAACCGCAATCGGGATGAAAAAAATAAGATTTATTCCCTGGGCTTCAAGCTGTGAAAATCCGGCAAAAACAGTGAGGTAGATAATCAGTATCATACCTCCCCCTACGCCCAGCGAAGCGAAAATACCCGTGAAAAACGCCGCGGTAAAAGACCATATCATGTTAACAGCATTCTCCCCCCCGCAATAATCAGTATTAAGCCGAACACCCTTTTCAGCCACTTATTCGGTATTTTTTTCAGGAAAAGTCCCCCTAAAACCGCTCCGGCAAGACCGAAAGGAATAAGCGGCCAAGCGTCCTTCCATTTGAATGATTCCTTGTATGCGTAAAAGCAAACCGATACTACTGATAACGGGAGTGTCAGAGCCAGCGATGTGGCATGGGATTTTTTTATTTTAATATCGGCTTTCTGAAGCATCGGAACAGCGACAATTCCCCCTCCCGAACCGAAAAGTCCGTTTGCAATTCCTGTTACCGCTCCCAATATTGAGAAATAAAGCTTTCCTTTTTTCATTGAATATATCCTTTGTTTTTTATACTATTATCCGCATTTTTAACGATTTTATAAAAGTATTGCAGATAATTTTTAATATAAACAGAATGAACATAAAAAGTAAGAATTAAGACGGATTTGTATGAAAAGTAATTATAAAAAGGAACTTTTGATAAGTATAATTATAATTGCAGGGTTTGTTTTGTATTAAATAAATGTCTGCTAAAACAATTTTCTGAGAAAACTGTTTTATAAACAGACATTATCAAGAAGTATTGCGAAAAAACACTGCTTTTTTGCAACCAGAAACAGATTTGTCTGTTTCTGGAAACAATTACACAAAATGTGTAATTGTTCAGTACGCATTAATTAAGAACAGGCACTATAATTTAGAGGAAAGAAGCAATGAATACTTTTCCCTGAATTTGTTGAAATTACCGCTGTCAATTTCATCCCTGATTCGTTCCATAAGCGAATTGTAGAAATACAGGTTATGCTGTACGCAAAGCCTTCCGGCCAGCTGTTCGTTTGCTTTAAAAAGATGCCTTATATAGGAACGCGAAAAATTCCGGCAGGCTGGACAGTCACATTCGGTATCAAGCGGTTTTTCATCCGTTTCATAGCATTTATTAGTCGCATGCATAATGCCGCTCCATGTGAAAACGGTAGCATGCCGGGCATTCCGGCTCGGCATAACGCAGTCGAAAAGGTCTATCCCCCTTGCGACGGCTTCAATCAGGTTTGAAGGAGTACCTACCCCCATTAGGTACCTTATTTTATTTTCGGGCATAAATGGCTCGGCTGCTTCAATAATACGGTACATTTCCTCAGTCGGTTCGCCTACGGCAAGCCCTCCTACCGCATAACCGTCCAGGTCAAGCTTAACAATCTCCTCCATATGTTTAATCCGAAGCTCTTCATATATACTGCCCTGGTTAATGCCGAAAAGCATTTGTCTTTTATTTATTGTATCATGAACGGAATTGAGCCTTTCAAGCTCATCCTTACACCTGTAAAGCCATCTTGTCGTGCGTTCGCAGGATTTTTCAGCATAGCCGTAAGCCGCCGGATTCTCAACGCACTCGTCAAATGCCATTGCTATTGTTGAGGCAAGGTTTGACTGGATTTGCATACTTTCCTCCGGTCCCATAAAAATCCTGCGTCCGTCAACATGTGAATTGAAATAAACCCCCTCCTCCTTAATTCTGCGGAGCTTTGCAAGCGAGAATACCTGAAATCCGCCGCTGTCTGTCAGAATCGGCTTTTTCCAGTTCATGAACTTATGAAGTCCGCCCATTTCCTTTATAACCCTGTCCGACGGTCTCACATGAAGGTGGTATGTATTGCACAGCTCAACCTGACATTTCAAATCAACTAAATCAACTGACGAAATCCCGCCTTTAATAGCGGCGGAAGTACCGACATTCATGAAACAGGGCGTCTGGAACGTCCCGTGGACTGTTTCAAACTGCCCTCTCCTTGCTTTGTTTTCTTTTTTTAGCAGCGTGTACATTATTTTCTCCCTGTATTTTATACTAGTATTATATATTGCGTTAAGTAATTTGTTTATAACTTAACCTGCTATATCAGGCAAAGAAAATACCTGATATAAAGCTTCTTAAATAAATTTGAATTACCGTAGTATCTTTTTATAATATTAAGCACTGAATAATACATTTCATTAAGTTCCCCTCTGGTTAAGGGGAGTTCGTCGAACGATGCCTTGAGAGCTGTCCTTATAACAGCTTCAGCCGTGCCGTCCGACATATATGGCGATGCTTCGGACAATTCCTTAACATAATCGGCATAGGTCATATCACTCATGCCGGGGAGTCTGAGCAGCTTAAGAAGCTTCTTGAATCTGCCGTAAACAACGCCTGCCGCTTTATCAATATCCTTTGTATCAATTGCATTTATATGGAATTTTTTTATAATATAAAATCTCCTTGCAAGCATTCCCAAAACCGTAAGAATTAAAACTCCCGCAATAATAAGAAAAGTATTAAAAGGGGGTGAAAGAGGAGAAGTCTTTTTCCTTCGGGAATATTCTTCCGCTTTAAAACCTGACCCCTGCACAGTATTCTGCCCCGTTCCGTCAGCCGGACCCGTTACAGCCGGCATATCAGTGTTTTCGTCTGCGGATGACGCCTGTGTTCCGGTAATGCTTTCCGTCGCTTCGCCTGAGGTAACGTCGGTCTGGACAGACGAACCGGTAACGCTTTCCGTAATGTTACTTTCAGAAGAACCGGTATCTTCCCCGGAAGCGGCAGTTTCAGCCTCGGTCTCGTCTGCGGTGGTTACGGCCGTCTGGGTAAAACCGTACCCTGATGTAAATTCCATAGGATACCACCCGTAACCGCTGATATAAATTTCAACCCATGCGTGTCCCCCGGCGTCGGTGACATTAACGGTCTGCGCCGTTCCGAACGGTGTGCTTTCAGAAAAATCATTGGGTTTGATGACATACCCTTCGACATACCGGGCTGGAATTCCGGCGTAACGGCAAAGAAGAACCGCGGCGGAGGCAAAATGAGAACAAGAGCCCATACGGTTTTCGGTAATGAAATAATCGACAAAATCCTTGCCGTCAGGAAGCTTTCCTGCCGCTAAACTGTATTCGCAGTTATCCCTGAGCCATTTTTTTATGAAATACAGCTTACGGCTGAAAACAATCATTTCAGTCAGGGAGGTTTTGCCGCCCACCGGTTCTTCGGCGCCTATAAAGTCATAATATTCGCCGGTAAAAACCTTATCGGCAGATTTAAAACTGTCAGGCAATATAAGATAATTATCGTAAACGAACCGTCTGTAGAGAGCTTCGGCGGAAGCGACCGCAGGGCTTGAAGACGTCCATTTATTCGTCAGGATTGTGCTGTAGCCGTATAAATCAGACGGGTCGTAAAACTGTCCCAAGTAATTAATTAACAGCTGTCCTCCCCTGAAATGCGAATAATCTGTGATTTCATACCTGGCGACGCTTTCAGGGACAAGGTTGTAGGGCATATAAAGATAATCCCTGGAGGCTCCGATATTTTTCACCGAAAAGCTGTATTTGGAAATATCGGCGCTTCTGACTGCCTCCAGATTATAACTGTCCATAAGCAATACGTTAATGCCGGGTGAATCGAATCCGGCTGAAATGTTTTCCAATTCCCTGATTTTCTGTGCAGGGAAATCCTCCCACCGGTCTCTTTCATATACAGAACCCACAAACCCCCTCAGATAAAATGTATTTTTGGGTTTTGGAATATTCACCTGGAGAACGGTTTTGTTATTGAAGGTTATATTTCCGTCCTTGCCAAGCCTGCCGTGGTCAATTGCGCCTGTCTTTACAATTCTGATGGGATTAATGGCAGTTAAATCGGTAATAACTTCCTCGATACTGACATTCCTTGTATAGTTTTTTATTGAGCTGTTAAGTTCGGTAACGCTTGCGGGACGCTCGTATCCGGTCAGCCTTACATAAAGGAAAGCTGCAAGGAAGCAGGCAAGCATGACGGCAAAAGCAATTATTCCGCACTGGGCGGAAGCCTTTTTATACGGCTTGCTGTTCAGGGTATACGGCATGCTCATATTAACGGCAATCATACCGGCATAACAGGCAATAAACGAAATAAAAGCCGGATAATCGGGAACAAAGCCGTAATAAAGGCAGAGCAGCAGAACCGGCGCCGAAAAAAGGAACACCGGGAAAAAATTGTTCCGGTAAACAATTCCGTATGCAAATACCAGAGCCAGCAGTATTATAAACATGAGGACAAAAATCTGAGTATCCGCAGCGGCGTTTTCGGATGAAATAAGCTCCACAAAACTTTGTGTTCTGTATTTGCTGACAGACTTGGCAAGATAAATATTCGCAGTATTGAAAAATCCCGCGCAGATTTGTCTGCGTAAATAAAAAAGCACGACGGCATATACCGTCAGAGTTATGCTTAGCGCGGCGGTAAAAAGCTTCTTTTTCATACTGAAAACAAATGTCATGAAAAAAGATGCTGTAATAACGCATATCCCCGCCGCAAAACCGCTGCCCGGAACCTCTACGCATGATAAAAAACTGAATATGGTTCCGTAAACTCCCGCTGTTACCAAAAGCAGATATATTAATACTGTAAGGATCCCGTGACGTTTTCTTTCGTCAATATAAAGACTTGCTTCAACCGAAAGGTTTCCGGTACGGGCAGTCTTTTTGAATATATTAATACTCATTGCAGCAGCCTTTCGGTATTTATATTGTTACATGAAAATTATACGGTAAAAAATCTCAGGTCTTCATAAAAGCTTTCAACCGAGGTATTATAAAAAACAATTTCGGACAGCTTTGATTCAATTTCATCGCCTTTCGCGCATCCCAGACAAATTACGCTGATTCTTTCGGCGATTCCCATCATTTCAATTTCATACAGAACATCGGCTCTTATGCCCGAAACAAAGCATATTATATGGGTATATTTAGTAAAGGCGGGAAGCTCGTTCAAAGCGTCGGTCCAAGCGTCGGGAGAGGGCTTTTCAGCGTTTATTGACCTGACCTGCCGCTGAAGAAGGGAAACTGAATCGGCAGGGGAGGATATATTTTTGAGCGTAATCCCGTTATCATCATAGGCTATTACTGAATGCTTCAGCCGTTTTTCAGACAAAAATCCCGATATTGTGGCATACAGGTCAAGAACATCGTCCGTTTGCTTCTTATCGGCGCATGAGAACAAATCGGGGATTAAAAGCACGCTTCCGCTTACCGGTTCGGAAAGCTCCCTTACAATTAATCCGTCATAACGGCTGCTTAATTTCCAGTGAATCCTGTTCTGGCTGTCGCCTTCCCGGTAATCCCTTAAATCATGTACTTCGGAAGGATTGTCGCCCGGTTTGTGTTCCGAAAAAACGCCGCTTTCATCATCGGTATTCATATTATTAACGACCGGGGCTTCAAAAGGATAGCATACCGGAAGAACGGGTATAGTTTTACAAAACCCCACTCTTTTAGGAATTGTAAGCAGCCCTATTAAATCGCTGATAATTACTTTATCCACAGAGCAATCGATTACCCCGCAGTGCTCAGCCTTAATGCTGAAAATAACGCTTTCCGAGGAACGCGCAGGGAGCGGGATTTCAGTAAAGAATTTCTGTATTTTTTTATCCAGGTCGGTATATTTCATAATAATATTGCAGCATGAAACGGGGAAAAACGATTTGTTCATTATACGGATACGGAGCTTTACGGGTTTTCCGTGTTCTGTAGTATCGCTGTCGGCGGTAACCTTAACCTTCATGAATACTATGTTTATAATAAGGCAGAAAAGCAGTATAAACGGGAAAATAATGAGGGTAAGCAGCAGTAAAAAAGAAAGGTTATCCTGATATAACACATAAAAGACTGCCGCGGCTGTCAGCAGGACGGCATAAAAAACTTTCATATCATATTTTAGGCGCCGGTGTTCTGGCGCATATATCCTTTATAATAATTTTTGAATCCAGACCGGCGGCTTTAGCCTTTGCCGTCAGAAGGATTCTGTGTTCGGCGACGTCACCGAGAATATACCTGACATCGTCGGGAATAACATAGTTCCTTCCCCTTAAGAGAGCCGCGGCTTTTGATATTGAGCATACAGCCACGGTTCCCCTGGGGCTTATTCCCAGCTTGAGCTGGGGACAGTTCCTCGTTGCCCCGGCAAGCTCGGCTATATAACGGTATATCTTATCATCGGTAAAGACATTATCGGCGGCGTTCTGCATAATAATAATATCCCTGTTGTTTACGACGGTTTTTATTCCCGACATGGGACTGGCGTTTTCCTTTGATTTCAGGATTTGAATTTCGCTGTCAAGGTCGGGGTATCCCATTGAAAGTCTGACTATGAAGCGGTCAAGCTGAGATTCGGGGAGCATCTGCGTCCCGATTGAACCGATGGGGTTCTGGGTGGCGATAACAATATAAGGCTTAGGGAGCGTCCTTGTCACGCCGTCAACGGTAACCGCCCCCTCCTCCATGACTTCCAAAAGCGCGCTCTGGGTTTTGCTTGAGGTGCGGTTGATTTCGTCGGCAAGGAAAAGGCTGCATACCGCCGCCCCCTCCTTGTATTCAAACTGACCGCTCTGCTTGTTATAGACGCTGAAACCGGTGACGTCGGCGGGCAGGACGTCGGGGGTGAACTGCATTCTCTTATAATCAAGCGACATCGATTTTGAAAATGCGAGAGCCAGAGTGGTTTTCCCTACCCCGGGAATATCGTCAAGCAAGATATGCCCCCTTGAAATAATTGCAAGCAGGGTCTTTATTATAATATCGTCCTTGCCGATAATAACTTTTTTAACCTCGCCTATTATTTCCGTTGCCATAGGCAGGATTTGATTTCTCAGCGTCTGTTCGGTCATTCTTATTATTATCTCCTATTAGTAGTTAGAGAATAGTAGCTAGTACCATGTGTCAATTAATAATTAACAATTAACAATTAACAATGGCGGTATCGCCTTCGGCGATTATTTTATTGTATGCTGTTTTTACGGAATAATTTGTTATTAGTTATTTTTCTTTACTTTTATAATAACATATTTTAACACAAAATACAAATTACAATTTGATTAAGAATTAATGAATCATAATACGATTTGTTATTTTCAACGAAAAAATATTAAAAATATTGTGAAATATCTATACTATGTAAAAAGCTATACCCCCGGCTTAAATATATGATGTAATTAATTTTATGAAATTTATTAAATATCGGAGGTAA
>QMCD01001407.1_pt1 | contig 24770 bp, 18 predicted proteins | sample 1821841 | NCBI WGS metagenome assembly QMCD01 (sample SAMN01991225, study PRJNA193472) | Termite gut metagenome, whole genome shotgun sequencing project. | isolation source: worker | host: Macrotermes natalensis | reverse complement strand
GGTGATCGCGTAAAAAACAGAAGATGTAATTTCTTCTAAAACCACGATGAATAAAGAGTTTGAAGCAATTTGCTTGCACCTAAAGTGACGAAGAACCCGAAACCCTGGGAGGGAGAATTCGTCCCGTGGAACGAATGAATGTATTTGCTGCTATGAATAATGCAGGTTAACTCCTCTAACTCCTGAAGCATGAATAATGCAGGTTAACTCCTCTAACTCCTGAAGCATGAATTATTCAGGCTAAGACAAAGGTTTGCGAGTAATTGTTCAAAGGATTTATACTCCCGTTTTCCGTCTTTGTGTAGTATGAGGTGATTGGAAGATAATACTTCCAGGCGTGGTACGTTGTTTGCTTCTGTGGAATTGGAGCTGTTAGCTTCTGTAGAAATGGCTGGAGGATGGCAGGCATAGCCGTGACGGTTCAGCGCATTGGTTGCCCAGTGCAGCAGTATTTCATCGTGTGCTTCTACAATGATACTGCGGTGGCTGTCCACTTTGGGGTAATATACTCCGTGCACATAGTCAAAGCGGATATCGTTGCGGGAAAACAGACCGTCCATCCGGTGGCTTAGAATCATGTCTTCCGTGACGCCGCACTGCAATCCGCTCTCTTTGGAAAGCAGCCACAACTTATCTGCCAATACTAATGCTTGCTCTATATCATGCGTGGAAAGCAGAATGGCTTTGTTCTGCTCTACCGCCAGACGGTGCAGCAAAGTCATAATCTCGATACGGCTCACCACATCCAGAAAGGCGGTAGGCTCGTCCAGCAGGATGAGCGGGCACTCCTGAACTAGGGCTTTGGCAATCATAGCTTTCTGCCGTTCGCCGTCCGATAGTTCTGCGGTGTAGCTTTGGGCTTTGTGACTGATACTTACGGCTTCCAGCGCTTGGTCGATGATGGCGTGGTCTGCCTTGTCCAGTCTGCCGAAGAAGCCTGTGTGAGGTTGGCGTCCCAGGGCTACAAGCTCGTAAACGGTTAGTCCGCCTGCTTGTGTTTTGTCTGTCAGCACTACGCCGATGGTGCGCGAACGTTCTTTCTCTGAATAAGCGGATAGGGGTTTGTCCTGTAGCAGCAGTTCTCCTGATAGAGCCGGCTGCGAAGCGGATAGGGTGCGAAGCAGGGTAGACTTGCCTGTTCCGTTGGCTCCCAGCAGGCAAGTCAGTTCTCCGGGAAAGAGTTGGAAGGAAAGATGCCCGTGCACGGGTATCGTTCGCTTCCCGGAGCGATAGCCGATACATAAATCGTTTGCAGTGATAACAGCTTTCTTCATTGCAGTGACAACAGCTTTCTCCATCAGTTGAAGTATTGTATTTTACGTTGGTTTACGATTACATAAATGATAACAGGTGCGCCCAGCACAGGGGTTACCGCATTCAGAGGAATGATGCCCGCTTCACCCGGCAGAATACAGATAAGGTTGCAGACCAGGGCGATGGCTGCGCCTGTGAGCAGGGTGATGGGGAGCAGAGAGTTGTGATTGGATGTTCCCAGCATCAGCCGGGCGATGTGCGGAACGGCGAGGCCGATGAAGGCAACCGGTCCGCAGAAGGCGGTGGTGACGGCGGTCAGCAGTCCGGTAGCTATCAGCAGGAGGTTGCGGGTGCGGCGGATGTTTACGCCTAAGTTTTCGGCATATCGTGTGCCCAGCAGCATGGCATTCAGTGGTTTGATAAGCAGGATGGAAAGTAACAGGCCTGCCAGGCAGAATGCGGAGAAGTAAGGCAGTTGCTGTAACGATACGCCTCCAAAGTTGCCCATTCCCCAGATTATATATGAGTGTACTCCTTCGGCTGTTGCAAAGAAGTTGAGCAGTGAGATGGCGGATGAGGCGATATAGCCTATCATGATGCCTGTAATCAGCAGCATGATGTTGCTTTTAATCAGTGTGGAGAAGAAGAGGATAATGCCCATTATCACCATTGCTCCTGCGAAGGCTCCGAGTATCACCGAGAAGAAGCCCGACAGGCTGAATATACCTGTTGCGATGCTTCCTCCACCTGCCAGCATCACTATTGCCACGCCGAGGCTTGCTCCGGGGCTTATTCCCAGTATGGAGGGGTCGGCCAGCGGATTGTTGAATGCTGTTTGCAGCATCAGTCCCGAGGTTGCCAGTGCTGCGCCGCATAGCAACGCTGTGACGGCTTGCGGCAGGCGCGATTCCCAGATGATGAAACTCCAACTGGCTTTCTCTACTTCATTGCCCGACAGAATATCCCATACCGCTCCGGCAGGAATGCTTATTGAGCCAAACCAGAGATTGGCGATTATCAACAGGAGGATGAGAACCGACAATGCTATACTGTATATGTATCCTTTGCTTTTCAATTTGTTGGGTTGTTATGGTTGTTTATATTAATACCTTTGGCGAAGCGGAGCTTTGCGGGGGGTGGGGGGTAGTGATTAGTGATTAGGGGTTAGTGATTAGTGATTAGTGATTAGCATTTAGTGATTAGTGATTAGTGATTAACATTTAGTGATTAGTATTTAGTGATTAGCAAGAGTATCTCTATTCCCCTCCTCCTGGGAGGAGGGGTGCCCGAAGGGCGGGGTGGTAGGCGAGAAAAGAAGTTATGATTAATAGGTATTTGTTTTACCTACCACCTCCCCCTACGGGTACTCCTCCTCCCAGGAGGAGGAGAATAGAGATACTCTTGCTAATCACTAACCGCTAATCACTAACCGCTAACCTCCCAATCGCTAAACACTAATCATTAAACACTAATCACTAATCATTAACCACTCGTTACTGCCCTGCAACGTCACCCTCCCCTGTAGAGTCTAAATCAAAAACTCTGTGCCTCCGCGTCTCTGTGTTCTGTTTTCGTTTCACTCCGCTAATTTACTATAATATTTTAAATCATATCCTTCCAGCATGGCAGGATGGAAGATTTTTATCAAATCTTTCAATAGCCAGTCCGGATGGAAGGGTGTTTCTTCGTAGAAAGGTACCCGGGCGGTGTTGCACCCGTAGATGTTCCGTTCCTTGAAGGCGCGGAAGCCGGCATAAGGAGGGAACTCTTTTTCCAGTTCGTTGTAGGTCTTGTCCGTGGGCTGGTTGTAGCGTATCAGCCAGAAGCCGGACTGTTGTCCCCTCTCGAAGATAACCTCGAAAGGGTAGGGGAGCGAGCCGCTGTGCGTATCTTCCTGGAAGATGTAGCTGGCGCCCGCGTCGCTGTATAGTTTGGCGATGGTGCTGTTGCCGCCCGGCGTGTACCAGGTGGAGCTTGTTTTCAGGTCGCACATCACTGAGGGGGCGAAAGATATCGGCGCTACCAGTTCTTTTAACGCCAGGTAGTTCTGTTCCACTGAAGCGAACAGGCTGTCGGCTTCCTGCTTCTTGCCGAACAGCAGACCGTAGAAGCGCATCCACTCGGCGCGCCCCAATGCAGATGCTTCCATGTAGTCGGCACATTCTATGATGGGGACATTCAGTTTCTCAACACGCCCGTATCCGCCGCTGTTCTCAAAAGGGGAGAGGAGTATGGCGTCCGGGTGCAGGTCTATGATCCTTTCAATGTCGGGAGCCATGCCGTCGCCTACGTCGGCAATCGTTCCGTTCAGGTATCCTTCTTCTATTTCCGGTATCTTGATATATTTCCGGTCGCACACGCCGGCTATGCTGCTTAATGCGCCGAGGCTCTTCAGCAGGCTGCAATGCACGGAGGAGTAGATGACGGTTTTGTTCAGCGGGGTGCGGACTATGGTTCCTGCGGGCAGCGTCTCGGGCAGTGGCTTTTCCTTATCTATTAATATATAGGTGTGCAATACTTTGGCGGTGTCCCAGGGATTGCGTAGCTGTGCGAGGGTGTAGCTTTCGTTTTCAACTATTGAAAGGTTCCCGGTGTAGCGCAAAGGGATGGTGTCTCCTTGTGCCTGGACGGAAGAAGTGTTACTCCTCCCGCCGCAGGCGGAGAGAAGTAACACTGTCATGTAAAGAACTATGTAAAGAGAATTTAGTTTCATCACAGGAAGATTATTTTGCTGGGGAAGATACCACCGCAATCAAACTTCTCAATCAGTGAACCGCTGCTGTTGAAACGATAAACATCGCCATTGGTAACTCCGGAATAAGCATAGATGTAGATATCACCGTTTTGGTCGTCAATGTTGATGCCTCTAACTATAACAGAATTCAGTTCCTGAGGCATGTTCTTCAGGAATGTAGCATTATTCAGTTGATGGGTTTTAGTGTTATAGCTAAAGAAACTGTTTGTAGTTGTCTCAGCCTTCCAATCAGTGACGGAATTTGCCAGGTAGATGATATCATTATGCTCCACGAAGTGGGTGGCAACGGCGATATTTTCTACTGTACCATCGCTCTTGATTCGTTGGAAAGCATAAGGTACAGGGTCTCCGAAAGTTCCAAAGGATATGAGGTATATCTCATCATTGGACTCAAGCAGCAAATTGGGATTCTGTATTACCTCAATGTCTTTGTCCTTGGTAAACGTTGCTATGTCAATAACAGATACGGTAGTTCCTGGCCCCCAACCGGAGTTGGCTACATAGAGTTTGCCATTGGCTTCTACTATCTGTTCCGGATTGTTGTTTACCCCTACGTATGCTTCTATCTTTAAAGTATTAGCGTTTATACGGGCTACCCTGCCGCTGTATAGCGTCACATAAATCTTTCCGTCTTCCGCTTCCATATATCGCGGAGCGCCATCTTCCTCCGTAAAGGACAGGCGAGCCTCTTCTACACCGGCGGCATTCAGTCTGAGCATTATCTGAGAACCGGAGAGTAGGACATAAATCTTGTCTTCGTATTCCATAATATCCTGTCCGGTGTCGCCCAGGTTCTTGTTGTTCTGTTTGAGGTAGATGTTCGAAATGAAATTATTCTTCTTGTCTTTGGCATCCTTGTTGGGAGCATAGAAGGCAATGCCTGCATTGTTGCCCTTGCTCACTCCTTCATACAGAATGAACGCCCGGTGTTGGGGTAGCTCTACTGTACTTCCATTATCGTCCCACGGGTTTTTGTCGTCATCACCACAAGAGGAGAACATCACTGAGAGTGCCAACATGCAGAGTGCACTCCATAATAAACTTTTTACTTTCATGTTATTTTGTTTTTAGTTAGAAATAAATGCTTCCCGTCAGCCTGAACGAGCGTCCCGGCATGGGGTAAAACTTTATAATATCATATTGTTCGTCAGTCAGGTTGATGAGTTCTGCTTGCAGACGCAGCTTGCAGGTACTCAGATTGAAGGTGCGGGAGGCGGTAAGCGTATGCTCCACGTATCCGTCAATGTAGTTCGCTTCGATGTTCTGTGGCAAGGAGTAACGTTCGCTTACCCCGGTAACGGTATAGACCAGGTTTATCCGGGGTGTTTCGATGGACACGGAGGCATTGCCGCTGTGCACGGGAGTATAAGCTATCTGGTTCTTATAGTTTTTATCTCCTTCCGAAGTTAAATCTATCGCTTTCTGGTATGTATAATTGCCTGTCAGCGTCAATGAAATGCGGCGGTTGAGCGGGATGGCTGTGCGTAGTGTTACGTCTGCTCCCGTGATGTCTACCTTGCCGGAGTTAAACATTCTCCACACGTACGTAGTGGGTAGAGCTACGATTTTGTCGTCCACCTTATTATAATATCCGTCTATGGTGAGGGCTACATAATTGGTGAAGGAGAAGGGTGAACCGCTCCAGGTGACCCCTAAGTTAAACTCCTGCGCTTTCTCGGGGCGCAGGCCGGTGTTTCCTATGCGTAGATAGTACAGGTCGTTGAAGGAGGGGACTCGGAAAGTGTTTTTATACATCATTCGCAGGAAGAAGCTCCGTTCCTCCCACGGGCGATAGAGCAATGATAGGGTAGGGCAGAGGCGGTGGAGGTTGTCGGGACGGTCGCCTTTCTTCACTTCTTCGGTGATGAAGGTGTGTACCAATGTCCCGGTAGCAGTCAGTCCCTGCCATTGGTATCTCAGGTTCAGTGCCGAGAGCCATGAGTACCGGACGGGAAGCGGACTGTCGGACAGATTGCTGCCGAGGGTGTTTATGGCTAAGTCGTTGGCCCACGAGGCGGTAAAGGAGTTGGCGGGTTGCCATTGCAGTGTGCCCGTGAGATAGTATTCCAGCTGCTTGTTTCTATCCGTTTGTTTATCGCTCGGATGTAGCTCATTCTTATATTTCACATCCGTATCTTCATATTTATTCCATGCGTAGTTGTATTTGCCCTGGACTAACAGCGCCCATACGCGACTGAAGTCTTTGCGATATTGCGTTTGTACGAAGAAGTTCTTGTCCCACAACCGTTCGTTGGGAGTGTTGTTGTACAAGATGACAGACCCCGGCAGGCCTCGCCCGGAATCATAATAATATACTTTGACTTGCAGCAGGCTGCTGTCCCTCATCGTATGGTAAAGATTGCCTTCCGCGTGCCACGCATATATGTCAGAGTTCTGCCGTTTCTCCTGGGTAACCTCCATGCCGTTTACAAGCGTGAAGGGATAATTGCCGTCCGCCCTCTGGTAATTTCCGCTTATGTTGTAAGTGGTGCGTGAGGTAATCCGCTGCGCCCAGGTTGCAGAAGGATTGATAAATCCGAAGGAACCGCCCTTGACCTGTCCTTTGAAAGCATATAACTTATCGGTTCCTTCCAACAGGTTCTTGCTGTAAATAGAGAGTACGCCTGCCGAAGCGAACAAGCGTGCCGGTTGCAGGAGATTCTCATCCTGCCCGATGGATAAGGAAAGCATGTCTATGTCGTCCAGGGAGAAACTGCCGATGTCAATCTGTCCTGCCTGGCAGTTGCTGACCGCCACCCCATCGTAGACCACTGCTGTGTGGGTAGCCCCCAGGCTCCGGACGGACACGGTCTTTAAGCCGCCAATGCCTCCGTAGTCTCTTACGTTTGTTCCGGCAAACCGGCGAACTGCATCCGCTATGTTCTGAAAGCCATGACTGTCCAATTCCTCTTTCCCGAAAACCTGTATAGGCGCCGCCACCGATATCCGCTGTGGAGTGCGCCGACCTTTTACTGCCACTTCAGGAATTGCATGAACCTTCCCTGTGATGGAATCTTCTGCCTGCTGTGCCTGTAAGTTGATACAAAGACAGCAAATAAGGCAACCCAAACAAAACCGCAACCGGATGCGCCGGCATGGATCATCTTTCTTCATAAACAAAAAGATATGAACATAATATGTATCTCACACCCTTTCCTCGAAGGCATAAGAAATGACAGGTCTTGCAGGTCTTCTGACTTACTCCGGATTTGCCGCCTTCCCACCGTACGAATACCGGCAGTGGCAATAGGTGATTGGCAAATCCTGCAATAGGAGTTCACAGCAGCGGGACTGTTTGGGAGTTACACCCAATTCCCTTTTCATGGAGTACACCGACAGGCATCCTCCAACAAAACCGGGAGCAAAGGTAGGGAATGTTTTTTGTTTTATTCATATATGGTGCAGTATTTTTTCGGTTTATGCATTTATACCTTTAGAATAAGTAGCTGTTCATAATTAGTTTATACTATGAATGATAATATAGCGAACCGGAATCTCAATCCGGTTGCTGCGCAATGCAAGCAATTCTTTAGACTCGGATAACGCGGATGACGCGGATTCTTAAATGCTGCGCTACGTTAGCCTACCCGGGAGATAAAAAGAGATCTGCGTCATCCGCGTTATCCGCGTCTAAAAAATATAGTATAAACTAATTATGAACAGCTACTTAACTTAATAGATATAACTTAATAGAATAAACTAATAGAATAACTTAATAGAAATCAATACTATACACTTATGTTAAAGAAAACTATCGCTGCATTAAGCCTACTCAGTATCTTTGCAGCATGTCAGAATGATGAGAACGAGACCCCTCAGCCGGAACCCAAACCGCGTAAAGACATCTCGCTAACCCGTGCAGAACAAGAAATGTTGGAAGCAGGTACTGATTTTGCCTTCCATTTCTTCGGCCAGGTGTGCAGCACAGAAGCAAGAAAGCCCAATGTGTTTGTCTCTCCGCTGAGCGCTTCGCTTTGTTTGTCAATGATTACTAACGGGGCTTGGGGCAATACACTTACTGAAATGCAGGACGTGCTGGGATTCCCCGCCGCATCTTTCTCTCTCGACGACTTGAATAATTATAACCGGAAACTGACCACCGCTTTACTGGATCTGGACAACACCACCCAGTTGGGAATAGCCAACTCCATCTGGGTGAAGCAAGGCTTTAAGGTTTTTGACTCTTTTGTGGATGTGAATAAGAAAAAGTATGACGCCCGTGTACAGGAACTTGACTTTGCATCTCCCAAAGCGAAAGATGTAATCAACCAATGGTGTGCCGAGCAGACGAATAATTGTATAAAGAAAGTCATCGAGGAGATACCTGAAGATGCACGCATGTATTTGATTAATGCACTTTACTTCAAAGGAATCTGGAGGAGCCAATTCCGGAAGTCGGATACTCGCCAGGAGAACTTTACCAACTCCGATGGCATTGAGCGGAAGGTAAATATGATGAATCAGACCGGAACGTTCAATTATGTCCATAACACTGCATTCGCCATAGCGGAACTTCCATACGGTAACGAGGCTTTCAGCATGGTGGTATTATTGCCCGCCGAAGGCAAGACGCTGGACGAGAGCCTGGCTGAACTGACTTCCGGTAACTGGAAAGAGTGGGGCGAGAGCCTGTACGGCAGGGAGTTACAGGTTAAGCTTCCCCGTTTCAAAGTGGAGTATGACAAAAGTCTCATAGGAGACATGGTTGCTATGGGGATGCAAGATGCTTTTGATAAACACAGAGCTGATTTCTCCAAAATGTCGGAGGAGAATTTATTTATCGGTCTTCTGCAACAGTTCACTTATGTCAATGTAGATGAAGAAGGAACTGAGGCCGCAGCAGTAACAATAGGTGGAATGATGACAACTTCTGTCGGTCCTTCTACCCCTATTCCTTTCTATGTCGATCGTCCTTTTGCTTTCATGATAAAGGAAAAAAGTACAGGGGCGATTCTCTTTATGGGGAAGATTACGGAACTATAATGTAATGTAATTTGGAAACATTCGTAATGTAATTGGAATTATCCGTAATGTAATTTGGAATTATCTGGAATGCAATTTGGAATCATCCGAAACTTCCGAAGCATGATTTTTCTTGTATTGAAACCCGTTATCCTGTAAAGTAGCTCAACTACCTACTGGTAGTTGGTCAATTACTTAGTAGTAGTTGGTCAATTACTTAGTAGTAGTTGAGCCACTCTGAGGAGTTCTATGAGACTTGCTAATCACTAACCACTAATCACTAACCACTAATCACTAACCACTAACCACATCTTACAGATAAATACAAAGCGCTCCCCTCTCTTTCATAGAGATGCAGGGAATAGCCAAACGGGAACACTCTTCTTTAAGTGTATTGCATCGATAATCAGAAAGAGATATATCCAGAATGACAGCTCGGATACGAAAGAGAGAAGTTAACCTTTCTATATCACCGGCATACCCGCCGGAGATATATAAATAATCAATGATCAAGGGATACTCAGACGTCTTATTTTGCCAACGGTCATCATGAAGCAGGCAAATACGTTTCCCGGCATAAGAAACTATACGGTCACGAAAAGTAAAACCGGAAGTATGGTAATCCTCAGTTAATGTTTCAGGAGCAGCAAGCCGCTGCCGGTTCCAATGGGGTGCAAGTGTACGATGGTAACGGAAAGTATCCGGCAAAGTATCGGCGCAAGCCAGCCAAGACCGCCCTTCATCCGTAAGGCAATATACCGCCGGACAACCACGCACATTATAAAAAGCAATACTTCGCCGGGGAGTCGAAAAACTACCTGAAACTGTGTGATAGGATACCAAAAGTAACAAACAACATAGCGGTATATACACACTACGCGCACTACGCACAGCAAAACTTCGCAAAAGGAATAACAGGAAAAGATAAAAGAGTACAAGTTCCCAAACGTCAACCCAAAGACCATCCACAGAAGATAAAGGTAATTGCTCTATCCATCGCAGACCCTCATTCTGGGCATTCACCAAACCTTTGACTACTGTAGCAAGCCATTGTTGTACAATAGGGAAAGGTGTAAGCGCCAGCATGAGAACAGCAGAATACAGAATCAATGTCACCATTGGAATCACCCAAAGGTTGGTTAAGAGGAAATGGGTAGAAAACCGGGAGAAATAAAAGATTATCAAAGGGGCCGCACCTATTTGCGCAGCAACGGAAACTGTAAGTAACCCCCAAATGTAACGCGGAATACGACGCTTTACAGGAATCAACTTATAAAGCCCGGGCTGTATCAATAAAAGAGAAGATACCGCAACAAAAGATAGTTGAAAACCTACATCAAACAGCCAAAGGGGATTATAGACTAACATCAGGAAAGCGGTAGCCGCCAGTGTATTCAGAGTCAATGGCTTCTCCCGTTGCAGACAGGAAACCCCCAACAAAGAAAACATAATGACTGAACGAACCACGGAAGGAGAGAAGCCTGTAAAGAAAGCAAACCCCCATAAAAGGAGAATGATAATAAGAATACCGAAAGGCTTGAAAAAAGAACAACGTCTCCACAGCAGGGACAGTAGAAAAAAGAATAGGGCATAAAGAAAGCCGATATGAAGTCCCGAAAGTGCCAGTACATGACTGGCTCCCGCTACCGAATAGGTTTCCCGGATATCTTCACTTAAATTATCCTTGTCACCAACGGTAAGCGCTGAAAGTACTGCAAGATTGTCATCCTGAAAACCTAAACGACGATATAAGCTTACCACCTTCTCGCGATAATCCGAAGCAACCTGCATAAAGGTACGGGAAGTATTGTATCCGGTCACCCGCCAATGTCCGGCAGGAATATATGCCGTAGCACTTCCTCCTTTGCGGATGAAGTAACGGACATAATCAAACTCGTCAGGATTACCATTATTGGCAGGAGGGGAGAGGCGTGCATGTACCCAAAGCTTATCTCCTCTGTTTAATGCAGCGGCGGCGGAATCTTTCGGGAAGTATAATAAAACGGTGTTGTCATATTCTTCATTTGCCACCGCTTTATCTCCAATCCGTCCTTCCAGCCGGGTGCGGCATAAGATACTTCGTTCCTTTGCTTCCGGTCGTTCCTGAATAACCACTTGGTAGACGGATGCTTCACCGGAAAAAGGAAAATCCGTCCGATGCAGACATGCCTCTACCATACCGGCTCCTAAACCGAAACAACAAACAAAGACTGAAACACCATACAACCAGTGGAAACGGTATCTGTTGGAAAAGCGATAAGCAAGAAAGAGTAAAACAACGCCTGCCGTACAAATCCAAAACGGGAAAAGGCCGGAAAGCAGATGGGAAATTTTCACCGGGACATCCGGTAATGATTCTCCCCGCTGTCCAAAGAAGTGTGCATCGCCATACGCGATGCCAACAGCAAACGGTATCAGAAGTCGTAAGAAAGGATACCGTTGCAGGCCTTTAATTGTCAATTGAATAAGGGAATTAAAGATTCTTCAACGAATGTATCACTCCCTCGGGGTCGGAAGCAGCGAACACTGCGTTTCCGGCAACCAGCACATCAGCTCCGGCAGCTATCAAACGGGCGCCCGTTTCCATATTTACACCGCCATCCACCTCAATCAGAGTTTTCGAGCCGGTGCTGTCTATCAAGGCGCGCAACTCACGCACTTTTTCAATGGAATGTTCAATAAACTTCTGACCGCCAAAACCGGGATTCACGCTCATAAGCAACACCATGTACACGTCTTGGATAATATCTTTCAGCATTGATACAGGGGTAGCCGGATTAAGTGTAACGGCAGGTTGCATACCGGCTTCACGTATCTGTTGCACTACACGGTGCAGGTGAGGACAGGCTTCATAGTGCACATTCATTGTATGTGCTCCCAGGGCTTTCACTTCATCAATGAACCTCTCAGGTTGTACAATCATCAGATGTACATCCAGAGGTTTCTTTGAAATCTTTACCACATGTTTCAATACGGGAAAGCCGAAAGATATGTTTGGAACAAACACGCCATCCATTACATCAATGTGAACCCAGTCGGCTTCACTACGGTTCAGCATTTCCAAATCCTTCGCCAGGTAAGCGAAATCCGCGGACAAAATAGAAGGAGATATGATTGGTTTCATATTACAACACATTTCATAATGTTACGTTATAGATACAACGCACAAATGTAGTCAAAAGGTTTCATTCATCCTAATATAATTCCTTGCAAGCCTTGCGGAAGCTGTGGTATCGCCCGATAATTTCGCGCAAAGCTGCGGAGTAAAGCTAACGTTTTCGCGGAAGGTTGCGGACACTCGCCGGATGCCATGTTACCGGGTTCATGCGGTTTGGCGGATGAAGAAGAAAAAGAAGGAGTAATTTTTTTATCCATAGGCTATTTATATAGTTGATTGATTACGGAAATATGTTATTCCTATTCAGGAGTTGAGGTGGTGTTAAAAGTAAAACTCTTGAATTATGAATAATACGAGTTACACGTTAAAAACGAAAGAAAAGGAGAAATAGTATATTTATTAGCAAAATTAATGCAAGAAAAGTGCTTCACTCTAAAAGAAATCTATCCGCACTTTTGTTTGTGAGATTGTTTATTCCATAGTAAGAGAGATGCCATGCTTTTCCGCCATCCGTCGCAGGTTCAGTATTGCATAGCGCATTCTGCCCAAAGAAGTATTGATGCTGACTCCCGTCATTTCCGCTATCTCCTTGAAACTGAGTTCCTGATAGTAGCGCATGTGTACCACTTCGCGTTGTTCATCCGGCAAATGATTCATCAATCGGCGTACGTCCGAAAGAATCTGCACGTTCACAATTTCCGATTCGATGGTATCTTCGGAAAGGCGGATGTTATTCAGTAGGTTTCGTTCTTCTTCATCACAGGACACTATATTCTCCTGCTTTTCCTGACGGAAACAGTCAATGATAAGATTGTGGGCTATGCGCGTGAGCCACGCCGGAAATTTACCGTTTTCATTGTAACGGCCTTGCTGAATGGTAATGATAGCTTTCGTGAAGGTTTCCTGGAAGATGTCTTCTGCCAGTTCCACATTGCGTACCGTATAGTAAATATACGAGTAAAGACGGTTCTTATGACGGTTCAACAGGATATCGAATGCCTCATTATTACCTTGTGCATAAAGGGCTACCAACGTTTCGTCGGCAACATTTGTTTGTATGTTCATTACGTGCGTTTTTAGTTTTCAGCGTAATGTAGTCCGATAGGCATTCGATGTTTAGGAGTTAATAATACGCAAAGAAAATAAAATTTGGGAGAAAGAACAAGAATATGAATGATAATTTAGCAGTGTATTAATCAGAACACAGCTATTAATCTGTGAAATCCGTGAAATCTGCGTCTAAAATATCATCCGAAACTCCTCCGTCAATCGGAAGCCACGCAAAAGTTCATCTGTTTTCAGTCGCTTCTTGCCGGGTAGTTGCAAAGACCGGATACCGATAAAACCGTCTGTTGCAGCTATGCGGATATAAGTTTTGCCATCTGTCTGCAAAGTACCGGGAGACAGTTGATGGGCTTCGATGATCTTTTCCGTTTCAAATATCTTCACTACCACCGCTTCTCCGTCAAGCTGAGCCAGTTCCGACCAGGCAGTGGGGTAAGGAGACAAGCCACGGATGAAGTCATAAATACGTTTCACCGGTTGGTTCCAGTCAATGCGGCAAGTTTCTTTGAAGATTTTTGGGGCAGGACGCAACTCACCTGCAACAGCCATTTCTTCCTGAGGGATGGGTTTCACGGCGTCATTCAATATGGCATCTACAGTCTCGGTTACCAACTCTCCGCCACGCTTCATCAGCCTGTCATGCACAATTCCCACATCATCCGTATCGGCAATGGGAATGCGAACTTGCTGAATAACTTCCCCCGTATCTATTTCATGACTCAGGAAGAAAGTTGTGATACCCGTTTCCGTATCTCCATTGATAACAGCCCAGTTGATGGGAGCCGCTCCACGGTATTGGGGCAAAAGGGAAGCATGAAGATTGAATGTTCCCAAACGGGGCATGTTCCACACCACCTCGGGCAGCATGCGGAAAGCTACAACAATCTGCAAATCAGCCTTCCATTGGCGCAACGATTCAAGGAAAGCCTCATCTTTCAGTTTTTCGGGTTGCAACAAAGGGAGATGATACTCCAGTGCATATTGCTTCACAGGAGAGAACTGGAGTTTATGTCCCCGTCCGGCAGGTTTATCGGGCATGGTGATAACACCGGCTACATTGTAACCGCCTTCTACTAACCGCCGCAAGGGTTCTACCGCAAAGTCGGGAGTACCCATATAAACTATACGCAAATCTTCTTTCTTCATCATCTTTATATTAGGTTTCATTAATCTGTATTATTCATGCGAATCAGGAGTTAAAGGAGTTGTCTAACTCCTGCCCCGTGAATGATGCGAGCCTTATCACACACTATCTGCTCCGTATCAAGTCCGTACCAACTCCGTACCCGCTCCGTATAAGGGTACCTTTATACGGAGAAGGTACGGAGTTGGTAATGCTTTGACACGGTCCTGGTACGGAGCGGACACGGTTTTGGTACGGTTTTAGTACGGCGATAACTCTTGAGCGAAGTGATAACTCCTTTAACTCCTCATAATCCCTACTGTATGAATAACGCAGGTTAATTCTATTGAAAATTAGTCCTCAGAGAAATGCACCAATACCTGACGGTAGGAATTAAATATCTTCGACTTGGAAACAAATCCCAGATAATGTCCCTGCTCATCTACAACGGGGAGATTCCACGCCTTTGTATCGTCAAATATACGCATCACTTGCTCCATACTGTCCGTATCATACAGGCGTGCCGGAGTAGCCGTCATCAGCTTGCCCACCGTGAAACGATGGTACAACTCCTGCCGGAACATGATGTTGCGGATATCATCCAAAGTCACGATACCAATCAATATCCCGGTGTTGTCCGTTACTGGGAATATGTTGCGGCTGGAAGCGGATATTACCTTTACCAGTTCACCCAAATCCATTTCGGGATGAACAACTACGAAATCTTTCTCCACCACATTTTCCATTTTCATCAGCGTCAACACTGCCTTGTCTTTGTGATGTGTCAGCAGTTCGCCTTTTTTTGCCAAACGCATGGAGTAGATGCTATGAGGCTCAAAAACAATAATCGTCAGGTAAGAACTGACAGATACAATCATCAACGGCAAGAACAGGTCGTATCCTCCCGTCAACTCGGCTATCAGAAAAACTCCCGTCAACGGGGCATGCATCACACCGCTCATCACGCCTGCCATACCCATCAGGGCAAAGTTCTTTTCGGGCAGATAATAGGAGAAATCGAACTTGTTGCTGAAAAAGGAAAAGACGAAACCTGCGATACATCCCAGAAACAAAGAGGGTGCAAAGATACCACCGCAACCGCCACCGCCATTCGTTGCACAGGATGCGAATACCTTAAACAGGATAATCAAAATGAGATAAACCAGCAGCAAACTACCATTCCCATAGAAGAATGAATTGTTCATCACCGTATCCCAATCGGCATTGGAGGTACCGTTCAGCAGTAGATTAATGGTATCGTAACCTTCGCCGTATAGCGGCGGGAAAAGGAAAATCAGTATGCTCAGCATTATGCCACCCAGAACCAACTTCTGATAAGGGTTTTTCAGTTTGCCGAATGCGCCTTCTACAGAACTCATGGCACGGGTGAAGTAAAGTGAAATCAACCCGCAGATAATGCCCAACATGATAACATAAGGAATGCGCTCCATCTCGAACGCCTGGTCGAGGTTGAACTTAAACATTGCTTCCGTGCCGGTAGTGATATATGAAACGGTGGCGGCCGTGACCGCTGAAATCAGTAACGGGAGCAAGGAAGACATGGTAAGGTCTATCATCAGTACTTCCAGCGTAAATACCAGTCCGGCAATGGGAGCCTTGAAGATACCGGCAACGGCGCCTGCGGCGCCACATCCTACCAGAAGCATCAACGTGCGATGTTCCATTTTGAAGATGCTTCCCAGGTTAGAGCCGATGGCCGAACCCGTCAGCACGATGGGCGCCTCTGCTCCGACCGAACCGCCGAATCCGATTGTTATGGAGCTGGCAATCATGGACGACCACGTATTATGCCTTTTGATGCGCCCCTGTCTCCGGGAAATGGAATAAAGGATTTTTGTGACTCCGTGGCTGATGTCGTCCTTCACTATATAGCGCACAAATAATCCTGCCAGAAAGATACCCACCACCGGATAAACCAGATAAAGGTAGTTGGCTTCCGTCGTATTGAAATTGTCCGTCAGGAAATTCTGTATCCAATGAATCAACATCTTCAACATCAAAGCTGCAATAGCCGTAAAGATACCGACAAGAAAGCTGAGTATCAGGATAAAATGCTTTTCCTTGATATTCTTCTCGCGCCATAAGAGAAAGCGCTGAAACAGACTTTTCTTCCCTTTTTCCATATACCAGATGCTTTATCTTATTCGCGAATGATTTTAATAACTCCACCCTTGCCCAGCTTTATAATGCCGGAGGGTTTGGGGCGTTCCATTTCTGCCTGACGGTATTTCACCACGTAGTCCACCATAGATTTAAGTTCTTCGCTTATTTCGCTGAAGTTTCCCGGCGAAGGTTGCCCGCTTACATTAGCGGAAGTGGATACGATGGCTTTGCGGAATTGCCGGCAGAGACGTTTTGAAAATTCCTCGTTCGTTACCCGGATACCCACACTGCCGTCTTCGGCAAGCAGGTTAGGCGCCAGGTTGCGGGCGCCGGAATAGATAATGGTGATCGGTTTGTCCGCCAGTTCAATCAAATCCCAAGCCACATCCGGTACATCCTGCACATAGAAGTCCACTTTCACGGAAGAATCTACCAGTACCAGCATTGCCTTACTGTCCGAACGTTGCTTTATCTGATACACGCGCCGCACCGCTTCTTCGTTGGTAGCGTCACAACCTATACCCCAAATGGTGTCGGTGGGATACAGGATAACTCCGCCTTCGTTCATCACTTGACAGGCTTTTTTAATCTCTTCTATCATTTCCTGATGCATAAATACAATGATTAGCACGCAAAAGTAGTACTTTTGTACGATAATAAAAAGTTCTTTAACTGTTTAGTGGAGCAGTCCTTCTTCCCTTCGCTCGCAACACCTCCATAAAGTTGAAAAGATTTTTATCTGCCATCTGCCACCTTTTTGCTCGTATCTATCTGATAATAAACAAATTGGAGCGTTGCAGATACCCGTTGCAGATGTGTGGCAGATACCTTATCTGCCACACATCTGCAACAGCTACATTTCCTGCACCGGATAAGTTGACGAAGAGTTTCATTCCATGTTGAAACTAAATGTTTCTCCTGCCGAAACAAAAAGTTTCATCCTATTGAAACTAAATGTATTTTACATAGGAACAAATGGTTTCAATACGATGAAACTAAATGTATTATATGTAGGAACAAAGAGTTTCAATACGATGAAACTAAATGTATTTCCTGCTGAAACTAAATGTATCACCCGATTCTATCCGCTAACATCCCCGGTATCAAGCGTATTCCTTTATAGTCTGTATCTAAATGTCTTTTGTGGATTACTGAAGAGTCCATAGAGAAGTACCAGGACAATAATGGTGCTGTATTCATGAGCATATATGAATTTTTGTTTGATGAAAAAAGCCTGGTTATATAACATGAGAGATGATCGGAACAACTCCGGTTTTCGGTATCTGGTTTGTGATTAATTACTTCCCGTGCTACCATCCGATAGCATCGAAACTTTTATTTTAGTATCTTTTATTACTTTATTTCGCAATTCTCTAAGAAATAATTGCTATTTTCGTGCGTTTTTTTGAAAAACAGACCGAATATATAATAATTTGTAATATGGAAAATCTCAGTACAGCGCTTCTGCTGATGGTAGTGGGAATGACGACGGTGTTCGCTATCCTGCTGATTGTAATCTACTTAGGTAAAGGACTTATCCTGCTGGTGAATAAATATGCACCCGAAGATGTGGCGAGGGATAAGAAAGTGGCTCAAGGTGTTGCCGCTATTCCCGGAAATGTTTTAGCTGCTATCGGCGCTGCTGTAACAGTGGTGACGCAGGGCAAGGGTAAAGTGGCTAAAGTTGAGAAAATCTGATTATAATTAAGTAGATAACAGGTAAATGATGAATTTTAATTAAAAAACACACACGTATTTAATTAGTATGAAAAAAGAGATTAAGTTTAGTCTGGTGTTCAGGGATATGTGGCAAAGTGCCGGAAAATATGTACCCCGTGTAGACCAGTTGGTAAAAGTTGCTCCCGCTATTGTTGAAATGGGCTGTTTCGCCCGCGTAGAAACCAATGGCGGCGGTTTTGAACAGGTAAATTTATTGTTTGGTGAGAATCCTAATAAGGCTGTGCGCGCATGGACGAAACCATTCCATGAAGCAGGTATACAAACACACATGCTGGACCGTGCATTGAATGGTCTACGCATGAGTCCCGTACCGGCAGATGTCCGCAAGCTATTTTATAAGGTAAAGAAAGCACAGGGAACAGACATCACGCGTACGTTCTGCGGATTGAATGACGTTTCCAATATTGCTCCTTCCATCACTTATGCCAAAGATGCGGGAATGATTTCGCAATGTTCGCTCTGTATCACACATTCCCCTATCCATACGGTGGAATATTACACTGACATGGCGCTGGAACTTATTAAACTGGGTGCCGACGAAATCTGTATCAAGGATATGGCAGGTATCGGACGTCCGGTATCGCTGGGCAAGATTGTAGCTAATATCAAAGCTGCCCATCCTGAAATTCCTATCCAGTATCATAGCCATGCAGGCCCCGGTTTCAATATGGCAAGCATCCTCGAAGTATGCGAGGCGGGTTGCGATTACATCGATGTAGGTATGGAACCCTTGTCATGGGGTACAGGACATGCCGACTTGCTCAGTGTGCAGGCCATGTTGAAGGATGCCGGTTTCCAGGTACCTGAAGTCAACATGGAAGCATACATGAAAGTGCGTGCGCTTGTTCAGGAATTTATGGACGACTTCCTTGGTTTGTACATCAGCCCGAAGAACCGTTTGATGAACTCCCTGCTGATTGGCCCCGGATTGCCGGGCGGTATGATGGGTAGTTTGATGGCAGACCTGGAAACTAACCTGGAGTCTATTAATAAGTATAAGGCAAAACGCAACCTGCCGTTCATGACGCAGGATCAGTTGCTTATCAAGCTGTTCAACGAAGTAGCTTATGTATGGCCGCGCGTAGGTTATCCTCCGTTGGTGACTCCTTTCAGCCAGTACGTCAAGAACCTGGCAATGATGAATGTGATTGCTATGGAGAAAGGTAAGGAACGCTGGGGTATGATTGCCGACGATATCTGGGATATGTTGCTGGGTAAAGCCGGTAAGTTGCCGGGTACGTTAGCTCCCGAAATCATAGAGAAAGCAGAACGCGAAGGCCGTAAGTTCTTTACCGGAAATCCGCAGGATAACTATCCCGATTCGCTCGACAAGTATCGCAAGATGATGAAAGAGAATAAGTGGGAACTGGGTCAGGACGATGAAGAACTCTTCGAATATGCCATGCACCCGGCACAATACGAAGCCTACAAGAGCGGCAAAGCGAAGGAAGACTTCCTGGCAGACGTGGAAAAACGGAAAGCAGAACTCAATAAGTCTCCGTTGGATGACGCCAAACCGAAAACCCTTACCGTGCAGGTGGACGGACAGGCTTATCGCGTAACAGTGGCTTACGGCGACATCGACTTGCCGGCAGACGCTACCGCCAAAGTAGACGCACCCATAGGCGAAGGTCAGGATGTGATTGCTCCGCTGGAAGGCAAATTCTTCCTGACGAAGAATACGCAGGAAACTCCGCTGAAGGTAGGTGACAAGGTGAAGAAAGGCGATTTGCTTTGCTATATCGAAGCCATGAAGACTTACAATGCCATTCGTGCCGACTTTGACGGAACAGTGACTGCCATTTGCGCCACTCCGGGTGATACTATTTCAGAAGATGATGTATTAATGAAGATAGGATAAGCGGCGATGGAAGAAATATTTGCAAAACTCTACGATATGACGGCGTTCAGCAATATCATTGCTAATCCGTCGTTTCTGGTGATGTATGCCATTGCTTTCATCCTGTTGTATCTGGGTATCAAGAAGCATTATGAACCTTTGCTGCTGGTGCCTATCGCCTTCGGTGTACTCATAGCCAACTTCCCCGGCGGCGAGATGGGTGTTATCCAGGCGGATGAGAACGGAATGGTGATGGTGAACGGAATAGCGAAGAATATCTGGGACATGCCGTTGCATGAGATAGCGCACGACCTGGGGCTGATGAACTTCATCTACTACATGTTGATTAAGACAGGTTTCCTGCCACCTATTATCTTTATGGGTGTGGGTGCTCTGACGGACTTCGGGCCGATGCTCCGCAACCTGCGTCTTTCTATTTTCGGTGCGGCGGCACAGTTGGGTATCTTCACTGTGTTGCTGGCGGCTGTTATGATAGGCTTTACGCCGCAAGAGGCTGGTGCACTGGGCATTATCGGTGGTGCTGACGGTCCTACGGCAATCTTTACGACTATCAAGCTGGCTCCCCATTTGCTGGGTCCTATTGCCATTGCGGCATACTCGTACATGGCTCTGGTGCCGGTAATTATTCCGCTGGTGGTGAAACTGCTTTGCTCCAAGAAGGAACTGATGATTAATATGAAGGAACAGGAGAAACTCTATCCTTCGAAGACTGACATCAAGAACCTGCGTGTACTGAAGATAATTTTCCCGATTGCGGTAACTACGGTTGTAGCCCTCTTTGTGCCGACGGCAGTGCCTTTGGTGGGTATGTTGATGTTCGGTAACCTGATTAAGGAAATCGGTTCGGATACGAGCCGTCTGTTTGATGCGGCTGCCAATAGCATTATGAATGCGGCAACCATCTTCCTGGGGTTGAGTGTAGGTGCTACGATGACGAGCGAAGCATTCCTGAACTGGACAACTATCGGTATTGTAGTAGGTGGATTCCTTGCGTTTGCACTTTCTATTTCGGGAGGTATTTTCTTTGTGAAGCTGTTCAATGTGTTCAGCAAGAAGAAAATTAATCCGCTGATTGGTGCAACGGGGTTGAGCGCTGTGCCGATGGCAAGTCGTGTATGCAATGAGATTGCGACAAAGTATGATCCGAAGAACCATGTATTGAATTACTGTATGTCCAGCAATATCTCCGGCGTTATCGGTTCGGCGGTGGCGGCGGGCGTACTGATTTCGTTCTTGGGATAAGATTTTGAATTATGAATTTTGAATTTTGAATTATGAATGGCTGCGCGATGAAAGCCATTCATAATTCATAATTCATAATTCATAATTCATAATTCAACTCCCTGCCCTCCTTCAAACTATACACATTTTCATAAATCTGTATACTCAGCTCCTCTCCGGCAATGAGCGAAATACTTATCTCTTTACCCACGCGTATGTGCAGCGTGCGCCCCCTGTAGTTCACTTTGAAAGAGTAACTTTTCCAGTTATCCGGAATGACGGGTGAGAAAGAAAGCATCTTATTCAGTACCTGCATACCGGCAAAGCCACGTACAATGGCGAGCCAACTACCCGGCATACTTGTGATATGCAGTCCCTGATGCGTTTCGTTGTTATAGTCGTCCAGGTCGAGACGAGTGGCATGAAGGAAGAGCTGATACGCCTTCTCCACTTTACCGATGCGGGCGGCAAGGATGGCGTGGATGTGCGGAGAGAGCGATGACTCATGCACCGTCATGCCCTCATAGAATTCAAAATTACGGCGGATGGTCTCTTCGTCGAAATGCGAATGATACAGATACAGTCCCAGCAGAACGTCACTCTGCTTGATGTAGCACGACCGCAGAATACGATCCCATGACCAGTGCTGGTTGATGGGGCGTTCTTCGGGCGGAATGGCGTCCGTGCTTTCCAGTACCTTGTCCAGATAGCCGTCGTGTTGTACGAAGATTCCCAGTTCCTTGTCCTCAGGCAGGTACATGCGGTCGATGATGTCACGCCAACGTTCGGCCTCTTCCTGCTGGCGGAGGTTGGTGGCGCGGCGTACGCGGGCGTAGTCGTTGGGATATTCTCCGGCAATGGCTTCAAGGTACTTCAACGTCATCCGTAGGCATTGCACGCACGAGTAGTTGGTGTACCAATTGTTGTCTACGTTGTTTTCGTACTCGTCAGGCCCAGTGACGCCCAGTATCACGTACTTCTGCTTCGGCGTCGAGAACGATACACGCTGGCTCCAGAAGCGGGAGATGGCAATCATCACTTCCAGTCCGTACTTGGCGATGTAGTTTTTGCTGCCCGTCATTGCGGCGTGTTGCGTAATGGCGTAGACGATGATGTTGTTGCGGTGAATCTCCTCGAAGGTGATTTCCCATTCGCTGTGGCATTCTTCGCCGTTGCTGGTTACCTGCGGGAAGAGTGCGGCGCCATCCTTGAAGCCCAGTTTGCGGGCATTCTCTATTGCCTTTGGCAGTTGGTTGTAGCGGTACGTCAGGAGGTTCTTCACAATCTCCCTTGGCGTGGAGAGTTGGAAGAAGGGCACGCAGCAGAGTTCTGTGTTCCAGTAGGTGTTTCCGCCGTACTTCTCGCCGGTGAATCCTTTAGGGCCGATGTTGAGGCGCGGGTCATCTCCGCGGTAGGTCTGGCATAGCTGGAAGATGTTGTAGCGGATGCCCTGCTGTGCTTCCGGGTCGCCTTCGATGGTTACGTCCATTTCATTCCATATATCTGCCCAGGCTTGCAGGTGGTGGCTGACTAATGTGTCCCAACCGGTGGTTTTCGCCTGCTGGGCTTGGGCGATGGAGTGGTCTATGAGGTTCTGTCGTTCGTAATAGAGCGAGGTGGTGATGGCGGTGTATTTGATGAGCGTGATGTTGTCTCCCGGTTTCATGCCTGCACCGAGACTGAATCCGGCTTGTTGTTCCTTTTCAATTCGTATGGGGTTGGCTACGGTTTCTTTGCCGTTCTTGAGGAACTGGTAGGTCATGGCGTAGCACACTTGTGCGTCTTCGCGCCGGGTTTGTGTCCAGAGGTAGGCACAGTCTTTGGTGGCGCCGGAGCGGAGGATGTTCCATATCTTCTCGTTCGGTTCGTCGTCCTTGTTTGTTACGATGGCGTTGAGGGAGGGTACGAGGGATGCTTTTCCGGTATAGTTGATGGAGGTGACGTTGTATTTTATTATGCATAGGTCGGGATGCGCCATGTTGTTGATGTGCTCCACGTGTATGCGCAGCCGGTTTCCTTTGGGTGAGGTTACTTCTACGTCGCGGTAGGCGATGCCGACTTTCATGTCGAGCCGTCGGTTGAAGGTGTTTACGTCCCATTGGGCGAGGTCTAATTCTTCGTCAATGAGTCGCAGGCTGATGTGCGACCAGTCTGCTGCGTTGGGTATGCGGCTGTAGAAAACCGGGAATCCGTTCTTCCACCATCCTACGCGTGTCCTGTCCAGAAAGGTGACACCTGCTACGAATGAACCGCGGTATGAGTCGCTCGAATAAGGCTCTTCGAAGTTTCCCCGTTGTCCGAATCGCCCGTTTCCAAGGCTGAATATGCTTTCGGACATTCGCAGGTTGTCGGCATTAAAGTTGTCTTCGATAATGTTCCATTCGTCAGTCTTCAGGTATCTTTTCATGGCATGTATGTCTCTTTATGGTTACAGCCGTAAAGATAGAAAGAATAGGAGGAAAAAGAAATATTTTGAGGGATAAATGAGTTGGGGGTGGTGGTGTTGGGCTAGATGCCAGTAATGCTGAAATCTCTTTGTCATTACTCATTGAGATCTCTTGTCTTAATGATGATGCAAGAATAACATTTTTATTATTAGAGCCTGTTTAAATTTTCCTCAAAAAGCTTTTTATTCAGCTCGTTTTGAGTTTATTTGTTTATTTTCGGTCTGTTTTCCTCTTTTTACTCGTCACATAGCCCGCTATGCTCCTCATAAAAACAGAAAAACATCCGCAAAAATAACTCTCAAAACAATGCTGAGCAAAATTTAAACAGGCTCTTAGTCTCCAATTATTCTAATAATAAAAGTGTTATTGGGCTGGTTGTTTAACATTTAATGTGATTACAGGTTGAACACAGAGACACGGAGACACAGAGGTTTATCTTTCTTTTAAGTAGAGAACAATAAACGAGAGTACACAGAGAGGGCGACTACGTTGCAGAGAAAAGAACCTCTGTGTCTCCGCGTCTCTGTGTTCAACAAAGAAAGATAAGCCTCCGTGTTCAATAATTCATAATTCATCATTTCAAAATTCATTCGTTTTGTTTACCTTTGCACATACAGCATTATAAATACCGCAATTATGAGCAAACTTTATCCTATCGGTATCCAGCATTTCGAGAGTCTTCGCAAGGACGGCTATATGTATATAGATAAGACCGCCTTGATTTATAAGTTAGTGAAGACGGGCAAATATTACTTCCTCAGCCGCCCCCGCCGCTTCGGCAAGAGCTTGCTGATTTCTACGCTCAGAGCCTACTTTGAAGGCAAGAAAGAACTCTTCGAGGGACTGGCAATGGAACAGTTGGAGAAGGACTGGACACGACACCCCGTTCTGCACCTGGATTTGAATATAGAGAAATATGATGTACCCGAAAGCTTGGACAGGATACTCAACGAAGCATTGGTGAGGTGGGAAAAAGTATATGGCGCCGAACCTTCGGAAACGTCTTTTTCCCTGCGCTTTGCCGGTATCATCCGGCGCGCCTGCGAACAAACGGGGCAACGCGTCGCTGTCCTCATAGACGAATACGACAAGCCCCTGCT
>QMCD01001135.1_pt1 | contig 24822 bp, 20 predicted proteins | sample 1821841 | NCBI WGS metagenome assembly QMCD01 (sample SAMN01991225, study PRJNA193472) | Termite gut metagenome, whole genome shotgun sequencing project. | isolation source: worker | host: Macrotermes natalensis | reverse complement strand
GCCGCAACCGCCTCGCCGCGAAGTTGGCCGGCCTGTGCGAGCGCCCGCATCATCTCGTCATAAAGGCGCTTCTCCTCGGTACTGTTGGGATCTATGGTCTTTTCATAATTTGCGAAATGTTCTCGTCCCAGCGCGGAGTTCGCCGCCGAACGCACCTTAAGATCCTGGATCCTTTCCGACGTAACGCCCTCCGCCAACATCTCGGAGGCAAATCGCCGGTTCTGGATCGCCATCGACTTGCAATCCGTAATCCAGATCGCAGGTCTGGCAAAGTTTTCGAACACCTCATGCTGCCCGGCGAGAATCATCGACGACGTCCGATACCCCATGAACGCCACAGCGCCGAGCATCACCACCATAATGCCAACCACGATTAAGATTTTCTTCGTTGTGCTGATATTCCTCATTCGACTTCTCCTCGCTTTCTTCGATTATTGTCTTTGTAGTTGTGTGCGCATATCGGGGATTCATCGGTCATATGCTCACTTACGCCAACACAACTCGATTCAAGCAATTGGACATGCTTGCCTCCCCCCCACGCGCATCGCACCTTGCTTTCTTTTCGTTACATTTTACAACCTATGTCAAAATCTGTGAATAACATATGAAAAAATACTATTCGGATAACAGAAGCTTAAATTTTTTGAGAGTAACAGTGTTTATTATGCTAATCGGTATAATTTTAGGATTAAAATACTTACTGTATTATCTTGAGGGGAGATTCCCTCAGTTTTTCACAGCCCCTTCAGTAAGCCTGCCGGCAATACTGATATGGGTATTTATAGCGGCTTTTGCGGTAAGCTACGTTATAATAATATTGATTGTGCTTCCGATGTGGTACCGTTCGCTTAGCTATATGGTATCGTCGGAGGAAGTAATAATAAACTCAGGGATATTCACAAGGAAACGGCAGTATATGAAAATATCGGCAATACAATACACAAGCATACTGTCGATGCCGTTCTCGAAATACCTGGGATTGAATTTTCTTGTTATAAGCGCGCACGGCGGACGCATGGCAATGATGTTTTTATCGCATAAAGATATTACGGAAATATCCGGAAAACTGCAGAAATATGTTTTTATTTAACTAAAATTCCACAGGATAAGGGGGGTTAATTTGAAACGTCAGCACCCGGTTGCGATACTGAGATACACGACAAAAAACTTCTGGCTTCTTTTAATACCCGTAATAAGAGGGTTTGCCACGCCTGATTTCAATCTGCAGACCTGGCTTAACGTAGCGTTTTTTAATATTATAATTATATCGGCTCTGTTTTTATTCGCCTTTATACGCTGGAGGTTCGTAAAATATGAATTCAGGGATGAAAAATTCGTTTTTAACGGAGGCGCTTTACTTAAAATAAATTATGAGATTCCTTACAGTATAATATCTGCCGTATCTACAAAACGTATATTCTGGATGCGCCCTGCCAAAGCCGTCTCCGTTTATATAGATTCAGAATCAAGGGCTGCCCTTAATAGGCGCAATGACGCCGATGTATATATAATCATACACAGCAGCGAGCTTCCTCAGATATTCGGTGTCATACTTCAGAAAAACCAATCCGTTAAAATGACATACAAGTCGTCAAAATGGAACCTTTTTATATTCTCGATACTCTTTTCATCAACGCTTTCGGGGCTTGTTTTTATCGGAACTTTCTTTATTCAGGGGAGCAAGGTTCTGGGCGAACAGCTTGAAAGCCGGTTTTTAACGGCAATAACGGACGTCACTGAAATTGCCGGGAAGGTGATAAGCGGAGTAACTCCGTTTGCTGTCGGCATTTTAGCCCTTATTTTTATGGGATGGCTTTATTCATTTATTACAAATCTGCTGAGGCACCTTAATTTCAACATCATGCGTACCGGCAGAAACATAACAATAGAAAACGGATTCTTCACCCGGTGGAAATATTATATAAACACCGAAAAAATAAACTATGCCGACATAAGGCAAAACCTGCTTATGAAAGTATTCAGCGTAATGTCGGTTCATGTCAGCTGTTCGGGTTACGGAAAGGCAAAAAACGAAATCCCCGTGTTCGTCCCCGTGACGACTAAAAAAAGGGTAATCGGTTCAATGCAGATGCTCCTTCCGAAATTCCGTTTAAAGGATGTCAGTATAAAGCCGCAGTTTAAATTCCTGCTTCGTTTTATAGGACCGCCCGTTTTTCTTATTTTAGCCGTAATTGCTTCAAGCTTTGTCTCTGTATGGATTTTCCCTGAGTGGTATGATGTAATTATTTTTGCGTTTATAATGTTTGAAATTCCGTCAGTATATTTACTGATTGTAAAAATAATAGCATTTTTAACAAGCGGTACAAATTGCTGCGATGATATTATAACACTGAAATACTGTAATTTTTATCAGTTCCATCAGATTATCGTTCCGAAGCATCGTATCGCGCTTATTAATGTAAGGCAGAATATTTTCCAGCGCATGAACAAATCCTGCGACCTTATAATATATACAAATGCCGAGTCGCCGAAAAAACACAGGGTAAAGGGACTTGCCCTCAATGAAGTGTCTTTTTTTCTGGGTGAGACGGGGATACGGCTTACAGAAGATGAAGTTATAACAAAGAAAAGAAAAGCGGTCAATGGCAGGAAAAGCCCTCTTAAAGCCCATTAACATTTTTTTATTCATTCTGCTGCAGCTCGTCCCTTAATTCCGTACCCGGGTAATAATGCATAAGGATTTCATCGTAAGAAAAGCCCTCGTTTGCCATAGCGTTCGCGCCGTACTGGCTTAATCCCACCCCGTGCCCGTAACCTTTTGTAGTTACGGTGAAAATATCGTCTTCATCGTTATATCCGACGGTGAAAACGGCTGAACGCAAGCCTAAAAGCGAGCGGAAATCTGTCCCTGAAATCTCGGAGCTTCCGGCTTTCATATTTATAACCGTCCCGGAACCGCTTTTCTCCAGAATTTCAAACCATTCAGAGGGGTCTTTTTCCAGAGAAATCCCGTTATATCCGGATGTCAGCAAGCTTTTCATTTCATCCGACGAAAATGTTTTTTCCTCAAGGTATGCCGGTGAATCGGTATCATGTTCACTGTCAACGGGAATAAGGTATTCGACATGATTCCCCCATATAACTTCAGCGCTTTCGGTTTTTCCGCCGGATGTCGAATGAAACGCAGCCACAATCGGTTCACCGTCATAATAAAGGACTTTACCGATTACGCCGGTCACGGCTTCGGATATTTTTTCGTAATATTCCTCATATGCTTCGCCGTAAAAGTCCTTTGCCTGCTCCGTTGTAAAATAAGCCTGATATTTCGTGCTGTCGTTTGATATATATGCGCCCAGAAGCTCAATATCCGGCATTAAAAGCTGTTTTTCCTTCTGCCGTTTCGCATATGTATGGGCGGCTACAGCCTGAGCCTTCAGGGCTTCCGGGTGAAAAGACGCCGGCATTTCTGCAAGAACCGCCCCGATTATGTAATCCTTCATCGTAATTCTAACAACTTGTCCCGAAGTAAAATCCAGTACCGTAAATTCTTCGCTTCCGTCATAAAACCCGGAGTATTCAATTTCCTTTGTCTCCCCCCGTGTTTCATCATATTCTGTATAATCAGGCATTTTTTCAAGTTCGGATTTATCATTGTTTTCCGTGTAACTTTTTATGGTATCGTCTTTTGACATGACAGACGGAGCTTGCGCATGATATGGTTCAAAAAATGCCAGCATCGGGATTATCGCTACAAGGACTGTAAATACCGCCCCTATTTTAAGCATATTCTTCAAATTTATTACCATCCTTTCCGGACTGCCTGTCCCCAGCGGTATTCAAACGCTGTTTAATAAATATAATGAATAATAATTAATTCTCGGCTTTTTCTTGACTTTATAATGTAATTATAGTAAAATAATATGTGTATAATTGTAAACATTTCAATTGCCGGGTATACGGCTTATAAGATTACGCCTTTAAACGAACATGCCCTTAAATATTTTATGCGGAGGATTTGTAAAACATAACAATAATTATTTCTGTTGCCATGATTTATATTAAAAGATAATATTATTAAGGAGAATCTGACATGCCAAAAAAACAAACGGCTGCCCCGGAAAAAAATAAAAAATTTGCTTTGGATAAAAAAATATCATTGTATGTGTATTTAGCTGTAGTTATAGGAGCTGTTATTTTCAGGACTCAGCAGCTCAGCTCAAATATGAATTTCGCCGAAGGCAGGTACTATGATGACAGCCTGGTTAAAAATTACACTTTTATGTGGCTTGCCGCCGGATTTCTGTTAATTGCCGCGGTTCTGCTCCTGGGAAAATCCTCGGATAAAATCATAAACTCCTGCATACTCATAAACCCCATGCGTCTTGATTATGACAAGGTCAGCAAAAAAATGTCAGCGAAGATTTCAATACCGATGTTCATGATGGCAATGCTGCTTTTATACGACACACTTTCCGAACTGATTAACGTTGTAACAGCAAATCTGGAATTATCCACCGAGGATAATCCCGTATTTATTTTTTCAGGCGTTAAACCTATCAGATGGTTTATATATTTATTCGCCATAACCCTTGTAATTACATTCGTTTCAGCCGGAGCAAACATTATAAAAGGGGACGGAATAACCGGGGGCAACTGCTTCTTTTTCGGATTTTTCCCCGTATGGCAGCTTCTTCGGATATTTGAAATGATAAATGAGGAGCAGATAATAGCGATTTATTCCGAAAAGGTATATATTATGCTGACCGCAATGGCTTCGTCAGTATTTATTCTTAACTCTATCAGGTTTTTTTCGGGTCATGAAAAGAAGCATACCCGGATTATAATGTGCATATCGGGGTATATGGCGTCCGTTTATGCCGCCGTTTCGGCGATTCCCAGGTATATCGTACTGTTTACGCTGGACTACAGCATACGCGAAGGTATGAACGCGCCCGAAACCTCGGAAATCGGAGTGATTTTTTTTACCGTTGCAATAGTGACAGTGTTCTGGAGCGCTTATCAATACAAGGAAATGCCGAAGCTTACGCTGAAAGGCGTAGGGAAACGCCGCTGGGCAGTTCAGACTGTTATTAAGGATATGGAATCTATTGATGAGAATAAGAAGCCTTAGTACCAATTAACAATTAAAAATTAACAATTAACAATGGCGGTATACCGCCTGCGGCGGTATGATTTTTATTTATAATCCGTAAATTTTTTAGCTGTTACGAGGTACTAGTACAATTGACATCAAAATCTTAACAATTCTGAAATAACTTTCTGATTGGGGAATCCAAGGGTGTATATTAACATGTGGCATTGGTGAACCATCTGAGGGACGCCATGCAGGGCGTCCCCTGCAAACATTAAAATCATCGCCGCAGGCGATACCACCATTGTTAATTGTTAATTGTTAATTTTTATTTAACACAGGGTACTAGGCTTTAAACAGTCATGATTCACGCGTCGGGAAAGGATGGGTTTAATATTGTCCTTCAGGAAATTTAAAAAAATCCTTCTGCCGGCGCTTTTATCGGCTGTAACGGCAGGCTGTACGCTGGGAGCTTCAGCCGACAGCCTTTTAACGCCTCCTAAGCTTTCGGAGGAACAGTCTGAAATTTATTCTGCTCTTGAAAAGGCGGCAGGGACGGATATATACCTGATATATCCTAAAAGCGGTACGTACAGGTCGGCGTTTGTTATTGAGAATATTGATGATGAACCGTCACCGGAGGCGATTGTTTTTTATGAAAAAGCGGGTGAACACGCAGACGGAAGCGGAAGCAATATTAGAATAAATGTCCTTGACAAGACGGACGGGAAATGGCGTTCAGTTTATGAACACGCGGGAACCGGAACCGAGATTGAAAGAATAATGTTTTCAAGCATCGGCGACAGTGATGAAATCAATATAATCATAGGCTACGGTATGATTTCCGGCGAAAAAAACGTACGGGTTTATAATTACAGGGACGGTTTGCTGAATATGCTTTATACCGGCTTATACAGTTCTGTATTTGTATCCGATATGGACAGGAACAATGAGAACGAGCTTGTCGTTCTGCATCCGAACAGTAAGGAAGAAGCGGCGTTCATATGCTTTGTTTCAAAAAAGGATGATGAATTTTTCGAATCATCGCGTGTTGAGCTTAATCCGGAAACGACGGATTATGTCAATCTTGCATACGGATATATAGGCAGCACGACGACGGCGTTGTTTATCGACGGTCTCTCTGACGGCTTGCTTACCACGGAAATCGTATACGCAATCAACGGCAATCTGCGTAATCCGGTATATCACAGCGAATCGGGGCTTTTATCCCAGACGTCAAGACCGCCCGAATACCTCTGCACTGACATCGACAACGACGGCTTCATTGAAATTCCCACTTTAGCGCTGTTTCAGGGTTATAACGAAGAAAGTCCGGAAAAATTGTACATTACTGACTGGAATGTATTTGAAAATTACAGCATCGTTAAAAAATATTCAAGCTATTATGATATAAAGAATGAATATTGTTTCATTTTACCGGCAAGATGGGATAATATCGTTACCGCAGGCATTGACGGCGTGACGGGGGACATTGTTTTTTATAAGTACAAGACAGATATTAATGCCAACGCCCAAAATGCAATAAAATTTGATATGAACGAGCTTTTGAGGTTTACTGTAGTATCCAGCGCTGAAGAGGCGGAAAACAAGCTTCTGGAAGGATATACGCTAATAAAGACAATGGACAGGCTGTATTATCTGATGAAAGCGCCGGTTAATGCCGATGAGCCGCTGCTCCTGACAAATACTGAAATAATAAACAATTTTTATATACTGGGGGATTAATAAAATATGTTGCCGAATGTATTTTTAAGTCTTCCGGGCTGTTTTTGCGTTAAAAACGGCTGAATAAAGAATTTTTGCGCGAATCGGTCAAAACATCCTGAAAGGACGGTTATAAATATGAGAAGAATACTTGTATGCGAGGATGAAGACGTAATAAGGGATTTCGTTGTAATCAACCTGAAAAGAGCGGGTTATGAGGTAGTCGACGTAAACTGCGGCGAGCGGGCCCTCGAAGTTTTTGAAAGTGAAAACGGAAATTTCGATATTGCTCTGCTTGATATTATGATGCCCGGAATTGACGGGTTTCAGGTCTGCAAAGCTTTGCGCAAAAAAAGCAGTACGCTGGGAATAATAATGCTGTCGGCTAAAACACAGGAGATGGACAAGGTAAGCGGATTAATGCTCGGAGCTGACGACTACATTACAAAGCCCTTCTCCCCATCCGAGCTTACGGCGCGGATTGATGCGATTTACAGGCGGGTAAGCATGTCTTTCGCACGGGGTGAGGACAACGATACGCCGGTAATAACCTCAGGGCCTTTCGTTCTGAACCTGAAAAGCCGTACCGTTACTAAAAACGGCGAACCTATTGACCTGACGCAGGTGGAATATCAAATACTGGAATATTTTTTAAACAATCAGGAAACGGCGCTTGACCGCTCAAGCATACTTACCCATATCTGGGGGGAAAATTATTACGGAGACGACAAAATAGTCGATGTCAATATCAGGAGAATCCGTATGAAAATTGAGGATGAACCGTCCAGTCCCAAATTTATTTCAACAATCTGGGGTTTCGGCTATAAATGGTCGGCAAAGGATGAATGAGTGTGGAGTTTGGAGTGTGGAGTTTGGAGTGTGGAGTTTGGAGTGCATGTCAATAACTTAAGCAAGAATGCTGATAATGTTCTAATTAAAGTTGTCAGTGATTAGCAGTGGTCAGATTTTTTGAGTATAATTTGTAGGGAACGACGCCCTGCGCCGCAGCGTTGCGTTCCGTTTTAGATATAAATCTGGTATCTGGCGTCTGGGAACTGGAATCTTATTGTAAAGTAAAATCTCTTAAGTTGTTACCATTGGTTTGGAGTGTGGAGTTTGGAGTGCATGTCAATAACTTAAGCAAGAATGCTGATAATGTTCTAATTAAAGTTGTCAGTGATTAGTGGTCAGTGGTCAGNNCAGTGGTCAGATTTTTTGAGTATAATTTGTAGGGAACGACGCCCTGCGCCGCAGCGTTGCGTTCCGTTTTAGATATAAATCTGGTATCTGGCGTCTGGAATCTGGAATCTTTATAAGGTGAAATTCCTTAAGTTGTTGACATTGCACTCCACACTCCACACTCCACACTCCACACTGAAAAAGGGGTGCTTGTTTGCGAAGGACTACAATAACCCAGCGCTGGATTGTGAACAGTGTCGGGGTTACGTTTATTATGCTTGTCAGCCTTGTTATCGCGGCTTCGCTGTTCATCAGGAATTATTACTACAACGCCGCCAGACAGTATATGATTTCACGCATGAACATGGTGTCCAATATGCTGCAAACCGCATACAACGATTCGGGCGCCGGCTTTTCAGGCGAAATCCGGTCTGTTCTTGAACGATGGTCCGAAAAAGAAAAAATGGAGCTTATGGTCGTCAATTCAGACGGTGAAATCGAGCTGACTTCATCCGGGTTCATTCCTACAGTCGATATGTTAATCGGAGACTATGCCGGAGCCGTTGAAAGCGGCGTCAGCGGATTCGCTAACGACAGGATTTCCACCGGCGAACATATCATGGCCGTTTGTCTGCTTACCCCTGAAAATACTGCGGGGTATAAAGCAATAAGGGCAGTGAGCTCCCTTGACGCAATAGATACGCAGATAAATTCAATTATAGTTACATTTATACTAATCAGCTTTGCCATTCTTTCCCTTATGTTTTTTTCAGGCTCTTATTTTATAAAATCAATAGTAATACCCGTAAGTCAAATCAGCAATACCGCTAAGCGATATGCGGTCGGTGATTTTTCCGTCCGTATAAAAAAGAAGAACGACGATGAAATAGGTCAGCTGTGCGATACAATAAACCATATGGCTCAGGAGCTTGCCATCTCTGAAGGAATGAAAAACGATTTTATATCAAGCGTTTCCCATGAGCTGAGAACCCCTCTGACGGCTATAAAGGGCTGGGCAGAGACAATTGAAAGCATGCCGGATGATACTGATACCATCGGGAAAGGCATGCGCGTTATTAACGGCGAAACCGAAAGGCTTTCGCAGATGGTTGAGGAGCTGCTTGACTTTTCGCGGATACAGAACGGTAAATTCACGTTAAACAAGGCTAATATGGATATTCTGGCAGAACTGGGGGAAGCTGTATTAATATATACTGAACGTGCGAAAAGGGACGGCATTGAATTTATTTACGACGAACCCGACATGCTTCCCTTTATATTCGGCGACAGGAACAGAATACGCCAGGTATTTATCAATGTTATAGACAATGCCATAAAATATTCCGACAGGAACGGACGGGTTTCGGTTCAGGCTTTTATGCCCGACATCGCTCATATAGAAATTGACATATCGGATACGGGGTGCGGCATAAGCGAACAGGACCTTCCTAAAATCAAGACAAAATTCTATAAGGCTAACCATACCAGGAGGGGTTCGGGAATAGGGCTTGCAGTCGCTGACGAAATAATTACAATGCACAGCGGCAGGCTTGAGATTTTCAGCGAAAAAGGAGTAGGCACCACCGTTTCAATAATACTCCCTGTATAATAATTGTATATTTATACCCCCAAATTTTTATATGAGGGCGGTAAGACAATTCGTGAACAAAAAAGGAATGAGGAATATAAATTTTGAATAAAATCAAAGAAGCTCAGAATGAATGCAAGTTCAAGTCAAAAATAGGCGGGCAGGCTCTTATTGAGGGTGTTTATATGCGCGGAATTGACACCGCCGCAATGGCATGCCGGCTGCCGAACGGAGAAATCGACGTTGAAACATGGGCTGTAAAAAACGGAAAGGACGCCCCCTGGTACCGTAAAGCTCCGTTTATAAGGGGTTGTATAAACTTTTTCGCAAGCACAATCGAGGGCGTCAGATGTACGATGAAATCCGCACAGAAGCAAATCACCGAGGATGACGAAGAGGAAGAGCTTTCAAAATTTGAACAGTGGCTTACTTATAAATTCGGCGAAAAGCTGGTTCCGGTAATTATGATTATTTCCGTGGTAATAGCTTTCGCGGTTTCGCTTGTGATTTTCAAGGGAGTTCCCATCGGCGGGGCGAATCTGCTTGTAAAACTGGGTATGGCTGAGAATATCCGCCCTTATGCCGAGGGAATAATCAGGCTTATCCTTATTATAGGGTATATGTATGCTATTTCGTTCATGCCGTCGATACGGGATACCTTTGAATACCACGGCGCGGAGCATAAGTCCATAGCCTGCTACGAATCCGGGGACAGCCTTACCTCGGAAAATGTAAGGAAGCACAGGCGCTTTCATCCCAGATGCGGAACAAGCTTTATCCTCATTGTTTTAATAATAAGTATTATTGTAGGGATTTTTCTTCCCAGGACGAATATGTGGCTGAGGTTCGGCGTCCAGATGCTTTGTCTTGTCCCCGAAGCCTCTGTCGCTTATGAAATAATAAAAATAGCCGGCAGGTTTGATAATATCCTTACTAAAATAATTTCCGCACCGGGGATATGGCTTCAGCACATAACGACAAAGGAGCCGGATGATAAACAAATCGAATGCGCAATCGCCGCATTAACCCCCTGCATACCGAAGGATTCCGAGGACGACAAGTGGTGAATCAGGGATTAGGAATGAGGAATGAGGAGTAAGGAAAAGAGGAAATTTATTTACAAACAGGAGTTTTGTCCAAAGCGGATAAAACATCCGGAAAGGGTGGTTGTATTGATGAAGAAACTACCGGCATTTATTTTGTTTACAGCCCTGCTGGGAACCTTATCAGCTTGCGGCGGTAGTGTTTCACAGGAGGATGTCATATTACTTGAGGATAACCATGAATTCACTACAACGGACGAATATGATATAACTGAGGTCATTTCTGCTGGGGAATCAGTGACCGCCGATAAAATAACAAATACTGTTACAGAAAAACCGGGAAATACTGATAAAATATCTGCTATAAATGCGGTTTTAGATTTAAACACAGTAATTTTAGAAGCAAATAATAAAGCAAAAAGGGTAATGGTAGCTTGTGAAGCGGCACTGACAAATCTAGCTGTCAGCGGCGCTGTCCTTGACGGCGAAAGTCCGGCAACAACTGAATTTGATGGGGATACAGCGGAATCCGTTATGTTCGGCGGTGAGGAAGTAAGCTTAAAGGAATACCTCGGGGAATATAACGGAAGCGCGCTTGTTTTTTATGACCCGGTGAACTATACTGTTTTATATGCCGTCTGGGCTGAAAATGCCGGTGACCTTGAAAAACTCAGACAAGCGGATGATGATTTACAGAAGATTCCAATCCAGTTAGGATTTGCGGAAGACGGTATTGTATACGGTTGTTTTCCGTTAAAGGAAATTGAAAATAAATCCGTAAACGGAACAGAAAACACAGACAACGCTAAAAAGGTATATGCCGCATGCTCGGCGGCACTGACAAAGTTAGCCGTCAGCGGTATTATTCTTGACGGTGAAAGCCCGGCTACAGCGGAATTTGACGGAAGTTCAACCGGTTCCGTTAAATTCGGAGGAGAAGAAGCAAGCTTAAAGGAATACCTTGAAGATGATTATTACGGATATGCATTTGCGGTTTACGACCCGGTGAATTATACAGTTTTATATGCCGTCTGGACTGAAAATGCCGGAGACCTTGAAAAACTCAGACGGGCGGATGATTTAAATCTGGCATTAACCATAAGTAAGTTTGCTGAAGACGGCATTACATACAGTTGTTATCCGTTAAGGGGTGTCTTTGACATAAATGAAAATACAATTGAGAGTGCGGATAAAAATGCAAAGGAAGTTTATACAGCATGCTCGGCGGCATTGATAAAGCTTGCTATCAACGGTGTTGTTCTTGAGGGAGAAAACCCGGAAATCGCAGAATTTGATGAAAATACATACGATTCCGTTTCATTCGGAGAAGCGGCATACAGCGTATATGATTATCTGGGCGTATATTATTACGGAAGCGCATTTGTCGTTTATGAACCGGAAAAATATACCGTTTTATATGCTGTATGGACTGAAAATGCCGGCAGTATAGTAACTCTTAAGCAAGCCGATGATTTAACTTCTGAGGCAACACGGAAAAAATTTGCGGAAAACGGTATTTTATATGGCTGTTATCCGTTTAACGAGGAGTAATAATCATTTTAACCCGACTAGGATAAATATTTATATAATGAAAGGGTGACTGTGTTAATGAAAAAAGCGCTGCTTTGTCTTTTTGCCGTATTGCTTACGGCGGTATGCTTTTCGGTTTCAGGAGCTGCTTTCGACGCCAATGACTACGACTACGGTGGAGGCGGTGGAGGCTATGATTACGATTATGACTACGGGGGAGGATATGATTATGACGACGATGACGATTACTACTACGGCGGAGGCTCGGGGGGTGGAAGTATCGGAATCGGCAGTATTGTTGTTGTCGTAATTATTGTAATTGTCATATTCGGGAGGAAAAATATTAAAACACCGCCGTCTGTACCGAACAGTACGGTAAGGAGAAATCTTAATCAGGGAGGAAACGCAAGGCTTCCTGACAGAACCCAGCAGATTGAGGGTATAATCAGGACTCATGACCCCGATTTTTCATCCTTTGATTTTATTTCATTTACAAAGCGGGTGTACATAGACATCCAGACCGCCTGGTGCAAACGCGATTTAACCCCTGTCAGGGTATTCCTTCACGATAACCTGTATGACTCCACCACAAGGCAAATACAGGCAAAAATCGAACAGGGGGTAATATACCATTATGAAAGCATGGTCGTAAATACGGCTTATATGACCAGCTACGACAAGGACAGTCAGTTCGAATACCTTACAATTTACCTTAACGCCCGTATGATTGACTGGCAGGAGGACGAAAAGACAGGAAATATCCTTCGCGGCGACAAAACAACCCGGTGGGATATGAAATACAAAATGAAATTCATGCGCTCGCTGGGAATAATGACAAAAGACGAAAAGGAAGACGAAAGGGGTCATAACTGCCCGAACTGCGGCGCGCCCCTTGAAATGACCTCTTCCGGTAAATGCAGCTACTGCGATTCCGTCGTTACCACAGGTCAGTACAGCTGGGTGCTTTCCGATTTCGGCACGGTCAGGAACGATACCGTCGACGAGGGAATAAGCGGAGTCTAGTACCAATTAACAATGGCGGTATACCGCCTGCGGCGGTATGGTTTTTATTATTATATTATAACTTTAAACGCTGTTATGAGGTACCAGTACAAAGTGACATCACAATCTTTACAATTCTGAAATAAACTTTCTGTTTGTCCTCCGGTTATAAAGATTAATTAATTATAAAGGATGGGTGGTAAAAATGGGATTAATAAAGGCTTTAAAAGGTGCGGTTAAGGATACTTTTGCCGAACAGTGGAAGGAATTTTTCTACTGCGGCGCTCTGCCCGCAAACGTGCTTATAACAAAGGGGCAGAAGCGTACGGGTTCGGGTTCTCAAGCGGCGAATACGAAGGGGAGCGATAACGTAATTTCAAACGGTTCCGTTATTGCCGTCGCGGACGGGCAGTGCATGATTATAGTCGAACAGGGAAAGGTAGTCGAGCTTTGCGCCGAACCGGGTGAGTTTACATATGATTCATCCACCGAGCCGTCAATTCTGAACGGCAGTTTAAGCGAATCCATACCCGGTGTATTCAAAAGTATCGGAAAACGCTTTACTTTCGGCGGCGAAACGGGTAAGGACCAGAGGGTATACTATTTCAACACTAAGGAAATAATGGGTAACCGGTTCGGTACATCCAACCCCATACCTTTCCGCGTCGTAGATACTAACATAGGACTTGATATGGATATTTCAATCCAGTGCTACGGCGAATACAGCTACCGTATAACAAACCCGATGCTTTTTTATACCAATGTTACCGGCAATGTCGATTCGGTATACAAACGAGAGCAGATTGACAGTCAGCTGAAGTCCGAGTTTATTGACGCGCTCAGACCGGCGTTCGGCAAGATTTCCGCCAAGGGTATACGGTATACTTCTTTAATGGCGCCCGAAACGGCGGAGGAATTTTCACTGACAATAAACGAGGTTCTCAGTAAAAAGTGGAGCGAACTCAGGGGGATTGAAGTAATATCCTTTGCTTTCAGTAACCTTGCCCCCTCTGACGAAGACCAGGAGCTTATTAAGGATTTACAACGCACGGCTGTTATGGGCAGGGCTGACATGGCGGCGGGAACGCTTGTCATGGCTCAGGCTGAGGCTATGAAATCAGCCGCCGCAAACCAGAACGCCGGACCCGCAATGGCGTTTATGGGTATGAATATGGCGGCGAACGCCGGAGGAATAAACGCTCAGAGCCTTTTCCAGATGAGCGCCCAGCAAAAACAACAGGAAGCTGCGGCGCAGCATGCGGCTGACCCTGCTCCCGTTTCGGTATCACAGCAAAAACAGCAGGACGGCTGGATATGTTCCTGCGGTAATTCCGGAAATACGGGGAAATACTGCACGGAATGCGCAAAGCCCCGTCCGGAGCAAAACGGATGGAGCTGTTCATGCGGAACCGTCAATAAGGGCAGATTCTGTATGGAATGCGGAAAACCCAAGCCCGCCGGGGTTCCCCAGTATAAATGCGACAAATGCGGCTGGGAGCCCTCCGACCCGTCCAAGCCGCCGAAATACTGCCCCGAATGCGGCGACCCTTTTGACGACGGGGATTTGAGCAATTAATCAGTAATTCAAAAGCGCCGTCTTACGGCGGCGCTGACAGAACTATATAATGTCTGCTGAATAATTGAAAAATGCACAAATAATATGTAGGGGACGCCCTGCGTGGCGTCCCGATTTTTTGCGGAATAACATATTTAATTGGAATTAGTATTAATAATTTATTATAATGGTCGGCCGCATAGGGCTGCCCCTGCGTTTTTGTGTATAATGATAATTATACGGTTACCCCCAACCGGAAACAGGCAAGTCTGTTTCCGTGAATAATTACACGAAATGTGTAATTGTTCAGTACGCATTATATAAAATTATACTATACATTCTATTGCGTTCACCAGCATATCAACCTCGCGTTCGTTATTGAATGCCGAAGGGGAAAACCGCACTGTTCCGTTCGGGGATGTTTTAAGGTAATTATGCGCCAGTCCCGAACAGTGAAGACCTCCCCTAAGGGCAAAGCCCTTGTCGCTTAAAAGATTGCCCGCCTCATTTGCGGTCAGACCGTCTATGTTAAAGGAAACGACGGGCAGATAATCTTTTATGCGGCTGTCACGGCATATTTTAACGGAGGGGAATTTTAACATGCGGCTGATAAACCTGTCGCAAAGCAGTGTTTCATGCTGATAAATCGTCTGGATACCCGTTTTATTGACAAATTTAATTCCTTCGCCAAGCGTTATTGCTCCAACCGTATTAACCGTACCCGATTCAAGGCTGTCGGGCAGAAAATCCGGCTGTGTAAGCTCCAGCGACGTACTGCCCGTTCCGCCCTCCATTATCGGGTGTATAACGTATCTGCCGTCTGAAATTAAAAGTCCGGTTCCGGTAAGACCGTACAGCGATTTATGCCCCGAGGTGCAGATAATATTTATTCCGTCGGATAATTTAACGGGACGGACTCCGGCAATCTGTGCGGCGTCGCCTATGAAGCAGATGCCGTTCCTTGAACAAAGCTCTCCGATTCTTTTGAAGGGGGTAATCTGCCCCGTGACATTGCTTCCCAAAGTAAAAACAATTATAGCGGTATTTCTGCGGATAAGCCGTCTGATATTATCAATAGTTATATCGTCGTCATGAGAAACCTCGGCGATACTGTAGGTGCATCTTTTCTGCAAATAAAGCGCGTGAACGGGACGTGCGACGGAATTATGCTCAAGAGAGGATATAATTATGTGGCAGCCCGGACGGTTTCTTGCTACCCCTTTGACAGCCATATTAAGCGCATGTGAGCAGTTTAACGCAAAGACGACGTTTTCGGCTTCAGCCCCGAAGAAATCCGCGGCTTCCTGACGCGCTCCGAAAACGGCGGCTGCCGTATCCATCGAAAGCTTGTGACCGCTCCGCCCGGGGTTCCCCCCGTACTGGTTCATTGCGGTTAAAACAGCGTTTTTTACGGCAATCGGTTTGGGGAACGATGTCGCGGAATTATCAAAATTAATTATTGGCATATGTATATGGTCCTTTCCCGGATAATATTTACCGCGTTTATAATTATGACCATCCTTTCCGAACAATAACCTCCGGCATTATCATAAACGGCTTATATCCTGTTAAATAATATAAATAACAGTCAAGGCGTATCGAACCCCATTATATTAAATTCAATACGCCTCACCTTTGAGAATTAGTATAAGAAATAAAAAATCCTAAAGAAACTGTTTGGTTTTTTACCCTTCCATTACGGATTTGTAAACCAGCCTGTGCCTGTCAAGAATTTCGGTTGCCCTTAATATGTCGCCGTAACCCACTAAGCTGTATCCGCATCCGGAAGAAAGGTTTTTCGGCGTTCTGACGACTTCCGTGCTGATACTGTTCTTGGCAAGGACGGACTGCGCTTTTATAGCTGTTGTCACAGACCCGAACGCTATTGTGTATTTTTTCATGGCAGGATTTCCTTTCATCTTATGAATGGTATCCATAGATACATAAAATGTATTATGGAGCAAAATGCATAATATTGGCAGCTTTTGCTCCTTGAAATATACTATGCTGTATTCATGAAAATGTGTAGGGTTTATATAATGCCCTCAGGATAATCGGAATATGCTTAACACCGTATGGCAACGGCATTTGTTTATAATGTAAATGCAGGGGGGTTGAAATTTTTCTGCCGCAGGGGTCTTAAATTATATTTGACTTCATCTTTTTTCAATGGTATAATGGCAGTAACACGAGTGGTTTTTATTTACTTAAAACATATAAACTGATTTAGTTTAACAGTGAGGATAAACCTATGAAAAAAATACTGGCACTGACTTTCTGCTGCGTTGATATTTTCCCCGAAAAAGGAATAATAACGGCAGGAGGGAATTCGCTTAATTTAGCCGCGGCTTGTTCAAAAACAAAGAAAGCCGATGTTTATTTGATGGGCAATATCGGAACAGATATATATGCGGAAAAAATAAAAGAAAAGGCTGATGAATTCAATATAAACCGCGAAAGGCTTTATGAGGTTGAGGGTAATACCGCAAGCAATAAATTATACCTCACAGAGGACGGCGACAGATACGAAAGAGACGACAGCTGGAACGGCGGCGTATATGATGTTTATAAATTATCGCCTGACGACGAAGCGTTTCTTAAAGAATTTGACGTTGTCGCAACAACTGCCTGGGACCCGGCTTTCAAGCATATTATTAATATAAAGCGTAATTCAGAGTTCCTGCTTGCGGTGGATTTTTCAGACCATACCCCTAATAATAAATGGCGTGAATTTTTATCCGCAGTTGATTTATTTTTCCTAAGCGCGAAAACGGAAAGCTTACCATTATTAAAGAAGTGGTCCGCCGAATACCCTGCAGTATTTATTGCAACAATGGGTGAAAATGGCAGTTTCGCTTATAAAAATGGTGAAGAGTATTTCCAGGAAGCAAAAAAAGTGGAAAAAGTTGTTGATACGACAGGCTGCGGGGATTCATATCAGGGGGCTTTTATAGTTGACTTTTTATTACACAATGACATTCGTTCCGCTATGAAAGCAGGTGCACAAGCAGCTGCAATTACATTATCATTCGTTGGCGGGTTATAATATTCAATATTCGCCGCGTGCAACCCTGACCCTCTGCCATATTGGAAATGCCTGATATTTGTATTTAATATAGAAAATTTAACTTGATTTATCCCGTGAAATGTTATATAATTATAAAGTATGATTGTTCATTATCCTAAATTTTAAAAAAGGAGTTATGCGATAAGTATGATGTATTCTCATGAAGTAGAGAGAATGTGTACTCTCAAAAAAGGTCCGAACCACGGTCCCGCCCCGATTCCCGAAGAGGGCGCCTGGGTAAAGGCTTATGATGTCAGTGATATTTCCGGGCTTACCCACGGTATCGGCTGGTGCGCTCCCCAGCAGGGATGCTGCAAGCTTACTTTAAACGTAAAGAGCGGTATTATAGAGGAGGCTCTGGTTGAAACGCTCGGATGCTCGGGAATGACTCACTCAGCCGCTATGGCAGGCGAAATCCTGACCGGAAAAACCATCCTTGAAGCGCTGAATACCGACCTTGTCTGCGACGCGATTAATGTTGCGATGAGGGAACTTTTCCTCCAGATTGTTTACGGAAGAACCCAGACTGCCTTTTCCGAAAACGGGCTTCCGATAGGCGCGGGTCTTGAAGACCTCGGCAAGGGGCTCCGCTCGCAGGTAGGCACTATTTTCTCGACAGGGGCAAAGGGCGTGCGTTACCTTGAAATGGCGGAGGGGTATATACTCCAGGTTGCCGTTGATGAAAACGACCAGCCGTGCGGCTATAAATTCGTTAAGGTCGGAAAGATGCTTGAAGATATTCGTCACGGAAAGAACCCGACCGAAGCTTATAACGGCAATATCGGCACCTACGGACGCTTTTCAGCCGAGGACGGCGCAGTTAAGTACATAGACCCCAGAGAAGAGTAAGAAAGGATGGGTTAAAATTATGGCTAAATTTGAAGGACAGGAAAGAAGAATGCCTAAAATAGAGGCTTGCCTTGCCGAATACGGCTTTAATACAATAGATGAAACGGCTGATTACTGTAAATCCAAAGGCATTGATGTTGACGGTATCGTTAAGGGGGTGCAGCCCATTGCGTTCGAGAACGCCGTATGGGCATATACCTTAGGCACAGCGATTGCCCTTAAAAAGGGTATTACCGATGCCGCCGGGGCAGCCGAGGCAATCGGAATAGGACTTCAGGCTTTCTGTATCCCCGGTTCCGTTGCCGAAACGCGCGACGTAGGACTCGGGCACGGCAATCTCGGCGCTATGCTTTTACGTGAGGAAACCGACTGCTTCTGCTTTTTGGCGGGGCATGAATCCTTCGCCGCGGCGGAAGGCGCCATCGGGATTGCAAAAACCGCCAACAAGGCAAGGAAATCCCCCCTCAGGGTAATTTTAAACGGTCTTGGCAAGGACGCCGCCATGATAATCTCCAGAATCAACGGCTTTACCTATGTTGAAACCGATTATGACTTTGCCTCGGGCGAGCTTAAAATCGTTAATGAAACGGCATACTCCGGCGGAGACAAAGCCAAGGTTCGCTGTTACGGCTGTAACGACGTCCTTGAGGGCGTTGCTGTTATGAAGCATGAAAAGGTTGACGTTTCTATAACAGGAAACTCCACAAATCCGACCCGTTTCCAGCATCCTACCGCCGGTACATATAAAAAATGGGCTATGGAAAACGGGAAGAAATACTTCTCCGTTGCTTCGGGCGGCGGAACGGGCAGAACCCTCCACCCCGACAATATGGCAGCCGGTCCGGCTTCATACGGGATGACCGACACTATGGGACGTATGCACGGCGACGCTCAGTTTGCCGGTTCCTCATCCGTTCCCGCCCATGTTGAAATGATGGGGCTGATTGGGATGGGCAACAACCCTATGGTAGGGGCGACAGTCGCCTGCGCCGTTGCCGTTGAGGAAGCGCAGAGATAATTAACAGTTAATACGGTCTCCTCGCTTTGGCTTTTTTCAATATATATTATAAAAAACAACAGATGAACTGGTAAGCTCATCTGTTGTTTTTACTTTATACTAACTCAAAATCAAGTTAGAATATTGATTCAAATGATTGTTGACAAAAATCAGAAAATGTAGTATGATGTTAAAAGCAATGGTGTGCCATTAACGGTTAGGCGGTCAAATCCTCCCCTCAGAAATGGGGGTGATACATATGAGTTGGAATGAATTCTTTTCGCTCATCATTGTTGTTTGTCATATCATTTCGATATTTCAGCACAGCAATAAAAGGAAATAACCGCCCACAACTCCAATTGTAACGGTTATTTCATATAACTTCAGCAATAGAGGGGTGACCGCTTAACTGGCGCACCCTTGCTATTTATTATTATATATCTGGCTGTTGAATATGTCAAGAGTTTTTTAAAATTATTCTCGTTGGGAACACTCGCCTTTCTTTGTAACGGTTCGGCGGGTGTTCTACTTTTTTTCGTGATTGTGGTGAATATTGGAATAAATAATATCTATTCCATTTCTTACAATCTCAGACCTCGTTTTCCCGGTCTTCTCACAACAAAAATCAAGTTTTTCAAAATCCTTGACAGTCATCCTTGTTTCCATTCTTTCTGTTTTAGAATTAGAGGATAGAGGTCTTCCGGTTTTTGGACTCAAATCATCACCTCACATAGTGTCCGTACAATGTAATTATATAACCGTACGGACATAATGTCAATACATACAATTGTAAAATTAATATTAACGAAATCATTATAATTATTTTTATATTATACAAATTTACCAAATAAAATTCCGGTGTGTTAATTCATGTTTATTATAATTTTATTTTATAGTACTCAATTCATTAAAGATACTGTATTTAAAACGCACCCCAAAAGTTGGACACATTGAAAAATGTTTTACAACGAGTAGGGGTGCGTTTTAATGTCGAAAGGATGATTATAAATAAATTTAAAGGCTTTACCCCTGTGCGGTACAGGAATCAAGCCTTTATCATCGTTTGGTTTTATTTTTGTTGTCCGTCTTTTTAGGTCTGTTCAAAAAGGCGGAGATACCTATCGTTTAAAACGGTTTAGTTGATAACTGTTTTTTCAGTTTCCTTATCAAAGATATGAATCTTGTTTGGGTCAATGGCAACCTTGATATTATCCTGAGGACGGGCTGTCGACCTTGGGTCAACCCTTGCGGTTAAAGGAATGCCTTCGCAGGTAATGTAAAGGTATGTTTCGGCGCCCATCATTTCGGTTATTTCAACGTCACAGTCGATAATACCGGTTTTAGCGGACGAAATGAACATCTCTTCATCGTGGATATTTTCAGGACGCACGCCGAGGATTATTTCATTGTCCACAAGCGGGCTGAGAGCCTCTTCGTCAACCTTGGATTCGGGAAGCTCGATATAATATTTTCTGCCCCTCGAAGTCTTTGTATCTTCGGAACCGAATTCAATAGTATATTTGCCTTCAACTTTTCTAAGTACGGCGTCGATAAAGTTCATCTGAGGAGAACCCATAAATCCGGCTACAAACTGGTTAACAGGCGATGAGTAAAGGTTCTGCGGGGAATCAACCTGCTGAACAAAGCCGTCCTTCATAACTACGATTCTGTCGCCCATCGTCATAGCCTCCGTCTGGTCATGCGTTACATAAATAAAAGTGGTTCCGAGCTTCTGGTGAAGCGAGGAAATCTCAACTCTCATCTGCGCGCGGAGCTTGGCGTCAAGGTTTGAAAGCGGTTCGTCAAGCAGAAATACCTGAGGTTCGCGGACAATGGCACGTCCCAAAGCAACACGCTGTCTCTGACCGCCTGAAAGAGCCTTCGGCTTTCTGTCAAGCAGGTGGGTAATATCAAGAATCCTTGCGGCTTCCTCAACCTTGCGGGAAATCTCGTCTTTAGGGACTTTTCTGAGCTTAAGGCCGAACGCCATATTCTCAAATACAGTCATATGAGGATAAAGGGCATAATTCTGGAAAACCATCGCAATGTCCCTGTCCTTGGGAGCCACGTCATTAACGAGGCGGTCTCCGATGTAAAGCTCACCTTCGGAAATTTCTTCCAGACCGGCAATCATACGGAGGGTTGTGGATTTACCGCAGCCGGAAGGACCTACAAGGATAATAAACTCCTTGTCCTTGATTTCGAGATTGAAATCTGATACGGCAACAACGCCGCCCGGGAATTTCTTATACATATTTCTCAGTGATAAACTTGCCATTATTGCGGACCTCCCAAATTAATAGTCTTACCGATACGATTTAGACATGCATAATCAAATTTCGGCTATACTAATATAATACCAAATTTATCATATTAATTTCAAGTACCTTATTGACTAAACTTATAAAAACTTATTTATTAAGTTTGACGAAAAAAAAACAAACATATAAAAAAACAATTATTATTTTAAAAAAATGTATAAATATTGCAAATATCTTTGTGCAATATTTCCCTTGCCTCGCCCTGGGCTAAATTTTCGTCAAGACTGATTCCTCCTATTCTGATCCGCTTCAGATAAACGACTTCATTTCCCGCAGCGTGGAACATACGCTTCACCTGATGGTACTTTCCCTCATAAAGCGTTATAAGAACCTCTTGTTTATCACTTAATATCTCCAGTCCGGCGGGAAGGCATTTATCGCCGCCGTCAATAACGATTCCCTCTTCAAATTCTTTTATGCAGCCGTTATCGGCTTCATTTAAAAGGCGCGCGAAATAAACCTTGGGGACGTGGCTTCTGGGTGACAATATTTTATGCGAAAGCTCGCCGTCGTCTGTAATAAGCACAAACCCTTCGGTATCCCTGTCAAGCCTGCCTGCCGGAAACAGTCCTTTTCTTTTCAGGTTTTCGGGAAGCAAATCAATAACGGTCTTTTCATTTCTGTCCTTAACGGCGCAAATCACTCCCTTAGGTTTGTTCATCATTATGTAAATATGGCTGCGGTATAGAATTTCATTGCCTTCGACGGTTACAGTGTCTTTCCGGACGTTTATTTTCATGTCATAAAGCCTTGCTGTGACGCCGTTTACCGTAACCGACCGTTTCTTTATATATTTCCTGGCATCCTCGCGTGATACCGCCATTTGCTCCGCTATGAACTTATCGAGCCTTGATATTTTTGAATTCCTGCTTGCAGGCATGAACGAAAACCGCCTTTTTGTAATGAAATCTGTTTAATTCGCTGTGCTGACCATTGATAAGTCTACCATATTTTTGTTGACAATTATGCATATATGTGTTAATATTAACTTACTTTATCATTAAATAAATATTTATTGCCTTAATGCGGCGGAACGGAGTTGTCACATGAATTTATACAGAGCCCCTATGGGCTGGAACAGCTGGGACTGCTACGGAGCTTCCGTGACGGAGGACATAGTCAGGCAGAATGCCGTGTTCATGGCGGAAAACCTGAAGCAATACGGCTGGGAATATATTGTGGTTGACATACAGTGGTATGAGCCGTCGGCGAAAACCCATGCCTACAATGCCTTTACCGAGCTGTGTACAGATGAATATTCCAGGTTAATCCCCGCTGAAAACCGCTTCCCGTCGTCCGCCGGAGGAAGGGGATTTGCTCCCCTTGCCGGATTTGTCCACTCTCTGGGTTTGAAATTCGGAATACATATTATGCGCGGAATCCCCCGTCAGGCTGTGCATAATAACACCGCCGTCCTCGGAACGGACAAACCCGCACGGGAACTTGCGAAAACAGCCAGTATTTGCGCATGGAACACCGATATGTACGGCATAGACCCGCAAAAGGATACCGAAAACGCATATTATAAAAGCATTTTCAAGCTTTATGCCGGGTGGGGCGTCGATTTCATAAAATGCGACGACATTGCAAGGGAGCTTCCTCATGAGGAAGCGGAGCTGATTATGCTTTCGGACGCCCTTAAAAGCTGCGGCAGGGAAATGGTTCTCAGTTTACCTCCCGGTCCCGCCCCCCTTGAAAAAGCCGAGCTTTTCAAGCAGGTTTCGAATATGTGGCGTATAACCGACGATTTCTGGGATGAATGGAAGCTTCTTTACGATATGTTTTCCCGCGCTGAAAAATGGTGTACGCATACCGGGGCCGGGTGTTTCCCCGACGCCGATATGCTCCCAGTAGGTCCTGTCAGGCAGGATTATGACAAGGCAAACCGGACAAAATTTACAGAAGACGAACAAATAACCATGATGACATTATGGAGCATTTTCCGCTCCCCGCTTATGCTCGGCGGTGAAATGACGGGCTTCGACGGATTTACGATGAATCTTATAACAAACAGGGAAATACTGAAAATGCACAAGAATTCACGCCACTCCCATCAGGTGTGGAGGAGGGATATAAACGGCTGTGAATTTATCCTGTGGACTTCCGCCGGGGCGGAAGGCGGTCATTATGCCGCGGTATTCAATACGGGTGAAAATACCGGCACGGCTGAAGTCAAGCTGTCTGAGCTGGAGATTTACAGTGGCATCAGCGGTTTTGAGCTTTGGAGCGGCGAAAGGGTTACGGTACGTGAAAAACTGACCGTTACTATACCAAGCCACGGGGCGAAGGCTTTTTATTTTGAATAGGCTAATAATATATTATTAGGAACAAAAAAATATGAAGTAAGTTTATAACTCACTTCATTATTAATCTCTTTAATATTTGTTTTAAAATTATGAAGAACAATTATGGTTTATTCTTCGTCGTTTATGGGTTCGCTGAATAAATTTTCTGTGAACTTTGAGAGGTCGACGCCTATTTCGTTTGATATTAGAGAAAAGGCTGCAAGATAAGACATTATCATTAATTCTAGTGCTTGGGGATCACAATTCCTGTATTTTAAAAAATAATACAATAAATTAATGAAATCTATATAACTTTGGTCGTTTGGAATATTTATATCTGAAAAGCTAGCAGTAAGTTCTTCAATTAAATAAGCTAAGACAAATTTTTCATTGATATAAGTGACCTCTTTTGCAGCTTCCTTATCATGTATTTGAATAATTTTCCGTCTTAATAACCATGATGATGTATATGATAAAGAAAAGGGATTAGCTATGGCTATATCCAAGAACGATCAAAATGATGGACGAGGCATTCCCGCGGCACAACTTCAAAAGCCGCTCGGAGTTTATTGAGAAGGCGGTGCAGTTTTACTAAAACATTAAGCCACACGCTATGCGTGTGAGAATA
>QMCD01000600.1_pt1 | contig 24826 bp, 19 predicted proteins | sample 1821841 | NCBI WGS metagenome assembly QMCD01 (sample SAMN01991225, study PRJNA193472) | Termite gut metagenome, whole genome shotgun sequencing project. | isolation source: worker | host: Macrotermes natalensis | reverse complement strand
ATTTCCTCCACCCTTTTCTGGTTTTGGTTCTAGCTTAGCAGTTCTATTGTACGATAAAATGGACTGCTTCCTTCTGCTCTAAAACGATAGTCAGATTAGCTTTTATATGTTCTGATGATGGTCAGATTATGAGTTCAATAGAGGAAGGATGTATGCACTATGTACTTTGATCCGGGAACCGGCAGCGCGGTCATTCAATTGTTGGTAGCCTTGGTTGCCATGGGGGGCGGCGTTTGGTTTGCCTTCCGCAAGAAGATTGCTGCTTTTTTCAAAAATACAAAGAATGCCAACGCAAGCGAACGGCCAAAAACAGAGTTCGGATTAGCGGGTGATGTGGAGGAAATGATCGACACAATCAATGTTGGCAAGCCCGAAGGGGCGGAATGTGTGGGCGGGAAAGGACCAGAATGAAAAACTTGCCTGGCGACAACCGTGACGGAGAGATCGCCCGCCAACCTGTGCCCAAAGATACCCGCCCTTGGAAAACGCGTTTATTACAAGCTAGCCCATGTGTTTTTCTCTGTGTCTTTTCCTGGGCTGTATTTGGGCCAGTCGATTTTTTCTTTCGGAACGCAGAAGGGCTTTCATTCAAGTTCGGTGATTTATTGCCACCGAGCCTGTTGTTGGCGCTTATTTGCAGTGCGCTTATCATTTTGTTGTTGAGTTGTTTCCGTGGCCGTTTGTTTGACTATATGGTCTGCGGGGTTTTCGCCATTGGCTTTGCCAGTTTTGTGCAACGCAACTTTTTGAACCCCGCTTTTCCCCTGATGGAGGGGAAAGCGATTGACTGGAGCGCTTATTATAGCCAGATGATTGTTAATAGTGTGGTTTGGCTGGTACTGTTGGCCATACCTTTTGTAGCACGGCATTTCATATTACAAGCAAAATCAGGCGTTTCGTGGACGAAGGCTCAATCGGTGCTATCGACGGTTTTGGCTGGGATTCTTTTTGTTTCCCTGTTTCCTTATTTTTCTTCCCCTGCCTTTACGCTTGGGAGTGTAAGGGATTACAAAATACAACTGCTTCTGCCTGACGAACGGTTTACTGTTTCCACACAAGGAAACACGATTATCCTGATACTGGATGCCACAAGCGGCCAACTGGCAGAGGAGGCCATGGACGCGTTCCCCGAATTCTACGACGCTTTTAAGGACTTTACTTTTTATCGCAACTACAGTTATGGATATTCCCAAACGCAGCCTTCCCTTACCAGTATTATGACCCACCACCCATTCGAAATGTATATGAATCATCATTTTTACTTGAATGAGGCTTGGAACACGGACAAAACGCGGGCGATTTATGGCGCCTTGCATACCGCCGGGTATGAAAACCTGTTCTATTCCCACCGGGGTAACTTCGGCAGCGGTAGTGAATTGATGGGGATTGCTGACAATACCAGTTCAGGGAGCGCCAACAGCGTACATACCGGAGAGCTGCTGCGCCAAATGATGAAGGTGTCGGCATTCCAGTTTGTTCCCTTGGCTTTGAAGCCTTTATTTTGGGGCTCCACCGCCGATTTTGAAGAGATTGTGAGCTCTAATAATGGCGATATGATGAGAAATTGGCGATTCATTGACCTGCTGCAAGAGCAAGGCTTGACCACCCAAGATCACAGCAAGGCTTTTATTGTAAATCATATCTATGGCGCTCACCCGCCTCTTGATACGGATGAATACGGGCGGCGGATGGAGCAGCAGTCGGAAGAATCGTACTTAAAAATACAAGTCAGTGGAGCCTTGCGGGGCGTGGAGGAATATCTGGCGCAGTTGAAGGAGCTAGGGGTCTATGACGATGCCAATATTGTGGTGATGGGCGACCATGCCTTGACTTGGACTTATCCCATCACCCGCAACCCCGGCGCGCTGATGTTGGTAAAGGAGAGCGGTGAAAGCCATGGCGAGATGGTGTGGAACCAAGCCCCTGTAACACATCTGGAACTGCTGCCCACCCTGCTTCATCTCAGCGGCATTGACCCTGCGCAGTTTGGTGAAGGGTTTGACAACACGTTCTATGACATCGATGAGAACGCCGAACGGGAACGAACGGTTTTTGTAATGGCTCATGATGCGCTGTATCCCGAAGCGGAAGCCGGATACAATGTGATGCGGGAATATCATTTCACCGGGCATGTGGACGATTTTTTAATGAGTAGACAACAGGAAAACGGTCATGATTTGCTGGAAGGGCAGGCTATTCCACAGGGGGAAAGGGAGATTTATCCGGTTGCGGTGCATCTGCCCCAAGAAAACCCGGAATGAATTCTTAAAGGATATGACAGAATATGGGCGTCATCGGCGAGATTATCGGCTTACCGCTTGGTTATTTGATGTACTTTTGCTATTGGTTGGTAAATAATTATGGCTGGGGCATTATTCTATTTGCCTTGTTATCTAAAATCATTTTTTTCCCTGTTTCCGTGTCGGTTCAGAAAAACTCTTTGCGCTTGATTAAACTACAGCCGTCATTGAAGGAGATCAAGCAGCGATACTCCGGGGAGAAAGAAAAAATCAATGAGGAACAGTACAACCTGTTCCGAAGGGAAAAATATAGCCCGCTGAAAGGTAGCCTCCCCTTGCTGCTTCAATTTCTTCTAATCATCGGCATGATCAATGTGATGTACAACCCATTAAAGTACCTGCTACACTTGGACGCGGGTGTTGTGGATTTATTGCTTAATACAACAAACCAATTATACGCGCTGAACGGACAGGGGGCAGGCCAGCAGCTTTTGGTTGTACGCGCTGTGCAAGACCCGGCGAATGCGGAAGCCTTTGCCGCACTGCTTGGCCAGATGCCCTCTCTTTCTGCCGTACTGCCAGCAATTTCGGCCATTGATTTGCGTTTCTTCGGTATTAACCTCGGTTTGGTGCCCTCTGTAACGCAGCCTTCCCTGCTGTGGCTGGTTCCTATTGCCGCAGTGTTCAGCGCATTTGCTTTAAGCTCTGTGCAGATTGTGCTGAATCCGGTTGCGCGGCAGCAGGGCTTTTTCGGCACCTGGGGACTGACCATTTTGATGATGGGCCTCTCGCTGTATTTCACACTGGTGGTGCCGGCCGGTGTGGGCGTGTATTGGACGGCCAGCAACTTGTTCAGCATTGCGGCAGCCTTTTTGTTGAATGCGATATATAACCCCAAAAAGGCGGTGGATCCGGCTTTGCTATCGCGGGCGCAGAAGTCCAGCCGGGCGGAAAAGGCGGCGGCACAAGCACGTCTTATTGAGTTGAAGAACCGTGAAGGCAAAGACTACCAGCGATTTTTCAAAAAAGACAACACAAAACAATTGGTCTTTTTCTCTTTGAGTAGTGGGCAGTACAAGTATTTTCAGACGGTGATTGAATATATTTTGGAACATTCGGAGCTAATCATTCACTATGTGACCAATGACCCGAACGACGCGATTTTCAAAATGGCAACGCCCCGAATTATCCCCTATTACATCGGGCCGCGCAAATCCATGTCGCTGATGCTGAAAATGGATGCTGACATGGTTATTATGACGGCGCCAAACCTGCAAAAGTACCACATCAAGCGCTCGGTAGTGCGGGATGATATCGAATATGTATACATCTTCCATACCGTAGCCAGCATGCACATGACTTTGCAGCACGGGGCTGTGGATCACTACGATACGGTGTTTTGTGTGGGCATCCACCATGTAGAGGAGATACGCAAGACGGAGCAGCTATATGGACTTGCCCCTAAGCGCTTGGTAAAAGGCGGATATGGTGTTATTGACAAGCTGCTGGCCGCCTATGCTGAAATGCCGAAAGTTCATGGGGAGAAGCCCCAAATCCTTATCGCGCCTTCCTGGCAGGCAGACTGCATTTTGGATAGCTGTATCGATGAGCTATTGAACCAGCTTGTGTGCAGAGATTACCGGATCATTGTACGGCCCCACCCGGAGTACATAAAGCGTTTCCCCGAAAAAATGCAAGCTATACGAGAACGTTGGGAGAACAAAGCAGGCACAGATGTAGTTTTCGAGATGGATTTTATCGGTAATGAAACAATCTACCAGTCTGATATCCTGATGACAGATTGGTCAAATATTGCTTTTGAATTCTCCTACTGCACCCGCAAACCGTCTATCTTTATCAACACCCCCATGAAGGTGATGAACCCTGAGTATGAGAAGCTAGGTATTACACCGTTGGATATTACTTTGCGCGATAAGCTGGGCGTCAGTGTGGAGCCGGCAGAACTGGGCACCATTCGCGCGGTTGTAGATAATATGCTGCAAAACCGTGAGAAATACCGGGAGGTCATCGACGCTACGGTGGAAGAATACATGTTTTTTCCGGGGCGCAGCGGAGAAGCCGGCGGCAAGTATATCATAAAGCAACTAACGCAAGCGCCTTATTAGATGTGACGGAACCGGTATGGGGAGGAAATGCTTTTGGATGCAAACCAATTTATAGATCTGCTGGAAGGCCATGGGGTTGATTTTTTCACCGGTGTACCGGATTCATTACTTTCCCCGCTGTGTGACGCACTGATGCGGCGGTATGGTGCAGAGGGCAAGCGGCATGTGGTAGGGCATAATGAAGGCGGTTGTGTGGGATTGGCGGTTGGAAGTTATCTGGCTGGCAACGGAAAACTGCCTTGTGTATACATGCAAAATAGCGGAATTGGCAACGCGCTGAACCCGGCTGTTTCGTTGGCGCATCCTAAAATATATGGCATTCCCATCCTGTATATTGTAGGCTGGCGCGGGCAACCCGGCCACAAGGATGAGCCGCAGCATGTTTATCAGGGAGAAATTACCAAGGAATTGCTGGCATTACAGGGCATGCAGGTGCTGGTGCTGGATAGAGACACCGAAGAAGATCAGCTGGGCGCCTTCTTGGAAGCTTTTCTTGTGGGGGCTGCCGCGGGCGAAAGCCGCGTGATTTTAGTGCAGAAGGGCGCTTTGCAAAACACTGAAAAATATGCCTATACAAACAGGCATACCTTGGCGCGCGAGGATGCCGTACAATTGGTGGCACAGCTTGCGGGCGACGATATCATTGTGTCCACCACAGGCAAGATTTCCCGCGAGCTGTTCGAGTATCGTGAAACAGTCGGTCATGGCCATGGACAGGATTTTTTAACAGTAGGTTCCATGGGACACAGCGCCATGATTGCGTTAGGCATTGCCTTGCGGCGGCCAACGCGCCGGGTTTGGTGTTTGGATGGGGATGGGTCTATGCTGATGCACATGGGCACATTGGCCGTAATTGCAAGCCGCGCGCCGGAGAATTATGTGCACGTTCTTTTGAACAATGCCGCCCATGAAACTGTGGGCGGGGTACCTACCGTGGCTGCTACAGTGGATTTTCCCGCTTTAGCCAAAGCTGTTGGATACCGCGAAGGGCACAGCGCGCACACGGCAGTGGAATTTACAAAGCTGTTGCGGGATGCCGCTGTCGCCAAGGGCCCGGTACTGGTGGAAGCCAAGGTCGCCTTGGGCGCAAGGGCAGATTTGGGCCGCCCCACGACGACACCGGTGCAAAATAGGGATGCTTTGATTAAAACATTGGAGGAAACCGAGTGACGGCATTAATTTTGAATTCCGGAGTAGGACATCGGATGGGGGAAATGACCCGGCAACAACCAAAATGCATGACCCGCCTATGCACCGGTGAAAGCTTGATCAGCCGCCAGCTGCGCCAATTGGAAAGTGCGGGCGTGGAGAGCGTGGTGATTACAACGGGCCCGTTTGCCGAGGCTTTACAGTCACATGTGCGGGAACATGCTGCCGGACTGAACATAGCGTTTGCGCAAAACCCGGACTATGAGAATACCAACTATATCTACTCTATTTTTCTAGCCCGGCATTTGCTAATGGACGATATTTTGCTGCTGCACGGCGACCTTGTATTCGAGGGCGCCGTACTGGATGCGCTATTACAGATGAAGAAAAGTGCCGTTTGCGTGGATAGCCGCAAACCACTTCCCGAAAAAGATTTCAAGGCTGTTGTGCAGGATGGCCGGGTACTGAAAGTTGGTGTGGAGTTTTTCGACCAGGCTGTCGCGCTTCAGCCTTTGTATGTGCTTTTACAACGCGACTGGGCCATTTGGCAAAGGGAGATGGAAGCTTTTGTGGCTAAAGGCATAACCGGGGTGTATGCTGAAAACGCATTGAACGAGGTGGGAGAAGCCTGCGGCATCTGCACCTATGAGCTGGCCGGCAGCTTATGTGAAGAGGTGGATACACCTGACGACCTTTCCCGAATCAATAAACTGCTTTGCAGCGCTTGAACACATGCGTCAGGGTGGTATTTCATGAGCACGGACTTTTCTGTAAAACAGGGAAAAGAGGCACGGCATGAAGAAAGTATATATGAGTTTTAGCACAGATGTAATTCACGCCGGACATATCCGCATTATTCATAAGGCCGCCTCGTTAGGTGCTCTCACTATTGGCGTGCTCACCGACGAGGTAGTGGCCAGTTACAAACGCTTTCCACTGTTGTCTACTCAAAACCGGGTTGAGATTTTACGCGGAATCTCGGGTGTCAGCGAGGTTGTCGTTCAGGACAGCTTGGTGGGGGAAGCTCAATTGCGGGCACTTTGCCCCGACTATGTGGTGCATGGTGATGACTGGCGTACCGGTGCGCAAAAGCCTGCCAGAGATAAAATAAGCCAGCTTTTGCACGAATGGGGCGGCGAGCTTGTGGAGTATCCCTATACGGAAAACGCGGAGTTTGAGGCGCTGGAAAAGCAGGTGCAATCACAGCTTTCTATCCCGGATATTCGCCGCGGACGTTTAAAAAAACTGTTGAACTTGAAAAAGCTGATCACAGCCATTGAGGTGCACAACGGCTTAACCGGCCTGTTGGCGGAAAATACAACGATTGCCAAGAACGGGTCCGTACACCAGTTTGATGCCATGTGGCTCTCCAGTTTGTCAGATTCTACCGCCAAAGGCAAGCCCGATATTGAGTTGGTGGATTATAGCAGCCGATTGCGCACGATTGATGATGTGCTGGAAGTGACCACAAAGCCCATCATCTTTGACGCCGACACAGGGGGTTTTGTAGAGCATTTTGTGTACCTGGTGCGTACCTTGGAACGCATTGGCGTATCGGCAATGATTGTAGAGGACAAGACCGGCCTGAAAAGGAATTCCCTGTTTGGCGACGAAGTAGCGCAAACACAGGATTCCATTGTGCATTTTCAAGAAAAGCTCGCCGCCGGCAAGCAAGCGCTGAAAACGAAGGATTTCATGATTATTGCCCGGGTGGAAAGCTTGATTTTAAATGCCGGCATGGACGATGCGTTAATGCGGGCCGAAGCTTATGTACAAGCCGGCGCCGATGGGATTATGATACACAGCCGTAAAAAGCAGCCAGATGAAATTTTTGAATTTTGTCGTCTTTTCCGCGATAAAGATTCCGCTACCCCCATTGTGGTTGTGCCCTCCACATTTTCCTCTGTCACCGAGAAGGAGTTTGAAAATCGTGGCGTGAACATTGTAATTTATGCAAACCAAATGATTCGCAGTGCCTTTCCCGCCATGCAAAAAGTTGCCTTATCTATTCTGGAACACGGGCGCGCAGAGGAGGCGGATGAGATTTGCCTTCCGATTAAAGAGATTATTCGCCTGATACCGGAATAACCGGGCGCAAAATACCGTCGACGGGAGCCATCATGTTTGATCACATCTATTATTGCGAGCCGGATGAGTTCTTGAACCGCATGGAGCACTTGACAGACCGTTCAATCGCTGTATTTATCAGCACAAGTGCGGCCAAGCGCTTTGGCTTTGATGTCTTCTTGAGAAGAAAAACGCAGGCTGGCTGGGTATGGGTTGAGAATATAGCCCCAAACCCTACGCCAGACGCCGTGTTTGAGGCTCTTTCACTTTTGCGTAAAAAAAGGCCGGATATGCTGGTGGCCGTGGGTGGAGGAAGCACCATCGACCTGGCAAAAATGGCAAGCGCATTGTTGCCCTTGGACGGCTTAAGTAGCCCCCAGCAACTGCTGGAAGCTGTACAGGCTAAACAATACCTGAAAACCAATGGCTATTGTTCAATCATTGCCGTTCCCACAACTGCCGGTACGGGCAGTGAGGTGACTGCATGGGCTACCTTGTGGGATCATGAGCAGTCGAAAAAATATTCCATTGAGGCCCCCGGCCTGGTACCGGAAGAAGTGTGGTGTGTACCCGATTTTCTACGGACACTTCCTGCGCGAACAATCCTCTCTACGGGCCTTGATGCGATTGCTCAGGCCAGCGAAGCCTATTGGGCCCGGCGCAGTAACCCGTTGGCCCAAGCTCTTTCCATCCGCGCCTTGCAAATGATGCTAAGGTATCTGCCGCTTGTATTGCGAGGGGAAACAGACAGCGCCACACTGACCGGTCTGGCCACCGGATCGCTGACAGCAGGCTTGGCATTTGGAAAAACCCGCACCACAGCCTGCCACTCCATCTCTTACCCGCTTACGTCTTTGTTCCAAATAGAACACGGTTTTGCGGCGGCGATGACGCTTGCTCCCATAGCCGCTATCAATGCCCGCGCGGTAGACTGTTCTGAGCTTTTTGATACCTTTGGCGGTGATATTGCCGCCCGTCTTGACGCACTCTGCCATGGCATCCAACCACTGCGGCTTACATCGTTTGGCATTGAAAAAACACACATTCCACTGATTGCTAAAAATGCCTTTACAGCTGGCCGGATGGACAATAACCCGGTGGATTTTAGCGATGTGGACGTGGAAAGTATTCTTTACAGCGTCTTAGATTTCTAACAGGGCGGCCCGCACCGAAATTTAAAAAGGCTGTCAAAATCCACGCGGGGGAATACTTCCAGCGCGCCGCCGCGCGTGGCGTTTTGGATGGCATAGCCATGTTGCACGGCATAATCATGCGCCACTTTGTAAGAAGCTTCCGTGCTCATAATGTGATGGGGTGTAGGCTCATTTGGCGTCTCATTCTCCTCCGTATAGCTGGGGAGAAAATGATTGGCATTGAAATTCCCGCAGCTTAAGGTATGATCTATGCCTAAAAGATAAATCTCACGAAGCCCCATGTATATGGCCAATTGCATAAGTGTGTAGGTGATACTACCACCCGCAAAGACACCCTGCGCCGGGTTAGTTGAAAATTGCGTGGGATGATTCCAGCTATATGGCCCAACAATGGAATTGATATAATAGATATTACTCCTGTTGTATTTTTCAGGAAAATCGGGAATGCAGTCAACAGGGCTGATGAAGATAGCGTCAAGATCCAAGGTCAAAATCGCTTCGATATTATGCACAAGAACGCGGTCATCTACGGCGGCATAATAAGTGGGGCGCCAGTCCGTTTGATCAAAAGCCTTGAACACCTGATTGGAGGCGAAGGTGATTTCGCCCCGCGTATGCAGAAGGTTCAAATCCTCAAAACGCAGGCTGGGCCCATTGCCAATGATAAACGCCCGTTTGCCCTGATGCCGGTTGTGGAAGGCGGCAATGCGGGGGTTCGGGTCAAAATCCTCCTGCGAGACGATTGCACCCCAAAAATGATAATTTGTAATTCCGGCGCGCTGCAACTGCTCTTCAACAGCCGGGTTATTTTTCCGGGATACAGTGATGATAATCTCACAATTGGGGTAAATATCCACAAGCTGTTCAAAAGAGAGAACCGGTTTGCCCCAAAAGAAGGTTTTGCCGGGGTCGTTGTCCGCAAAGGCGTACACATTCCGTTGCCCGAAAAACAGCAGGGCCTTTTTACCGATGATTCCCGCGCCAAATAGGATGATTTTTTTACCGGATAGCTGAATTAACACAGATCATACCCTCACATATTTATCGCACAGCTTTTTATTATATTCTTTACAATATAAAGAGCGATTTAGTTTTCAATAAGGCTTTGTATGCGCGCCTGAACGTCCGCTGTTTTCTTGTTCAAACGAGGATAACCGGCAACAGCCCCGTTCAATGGGATAACCACGTCCGTCGAGCCCGTAAGGCAGTTTGCGCAGATTGTGCCGCAAAAATCCCGGTTGATGTGTCTCTGCCGGAAATGTACAAATGATTCGGAATTCCAAGCGTTTGCGATGCTTATCTGGTTTAAGTCGGCAATCACTGTCATCTTATCAAAATCTTGGCAGCATACGAGCAAATAACCTTCAGCCGTTGTTACCGCTGTTTTGAACAGCTGGCCGCAGGGATATTCAAACGCATAATCGTCGTCGCCCAACAGGAGCCTGGCGTCTATATCACCGCCTCCCCGGGAATTTGCGTTGTAAAGCAAAATATCATCGGCAAAATCGGCAAGCAGGGCCTTGAAAACCGGAATCTCAGGCTCTGTTTGCCGAATGATGCAATAAGAAAGGTATAGCTTGCACGCCCCCTTCACGGAATGAAACAATTTAATGTTGGAAACAACGCGCTCGAACCCGTCCACTCCATGGACAAGCCGGTAGGTTTCACGCGTTCCGGCATTAAAAGATACTTTTATAGAGTCCAACCCACTTGCCAATAATGATTTTGCGCGGGCTTTATTCAGTAAGTATCCGTTGGTGTTTATGAATACATAAGAATAGCCTAGTTCTTTGGCAAAACGGATATAACTTTCCAGATTTGCATTGAGTAATGGCTCGCCGGTGGATGTAACCGCTAGTTCACGGGCTCCCGCGCCATAGGCATCCTTGATAATCTTTTTGCACAAAGCATCATCTATATTCCCCGGCACTTTGCTTTGCACTGCTGTGGGGCAAAACAGGCAGCCATAGTTGCAGGTGTTGCAAACATCAAGCTTTAGCTTCTGCGGAAACGGCGGGGCAGCCGAAGGCGCGTTGTCTGTTCTGCTTTTTGCGATATATGTTTCCTTCAACCCCATGGTATAACCCACCTCAACATCGTATTTCATTTGCAACGAATATCATTATATCAGGTTCTCCCTTGCCGGGCAAACATGAGCATACTGACTATGTCGGCCTTGCTGCTGCCCGCATTTGCGTATTGTGTTGTTTGGCCTAAAATGCTATAGTAAGCAAGGGCAAAAGGAGATAAAAAGTGAGTATTGTTGCGGTGGTTCCGATAAAAATGAACAATGAGCGCCTGCCCGGCAAGAACACGAAGCTGCTTGGGAGCAAGCCACTGATTTCCTATTGCTTGGAAACACTATTGGCCGTTGCTTCATTCGGCGCTATTTACGTTTACTGTAGCAACGAAGAAATTAAGCCTTATCTTCCCACAGGGGTACAATTTCTCAAGCGCCCGGAGAATCTGGATTTGCCTACTGCAAATTTTAATCAAATTTTCGATAACTTCCTTGCCAAGGTAGAAGCAGATATCTATGTATATGCGCATGCCACCGCACCATTTATGCGGATGGAGTCCATCAAAAAATGCCTGAATGCTGTTATTATAGAAGAATATGATTCGGCCTTTTTTGCCCAACGCATCCAAGACTACCTGTGGCAGAACGGCAATCCCTTGAATTTTGACGCGGAAAATTTGTGCAGAAGCCAAGACCTCCCCATAATCTACCGGGAAACATCCGGCGCCTATGTGATACGCAGGGAAGTATATCAGGCTTTGCACCGCAGGGTTGGCAGGTGTCCCTATATTCATGAAGTGTCTTTTCGTGAAGCTATTGACATTAACGACAGCGGTGATTTTCGTTTGGCTGAACTTTTTTTGGGAGAGAGAGGATGAATTATGGGTGCACGGTTCTCATTGTTGGATTGTACCTTGCGGGACGGTGGCTATATCACGAATTGGAAGTTCAAGCAGGCGGATATTGCCGCCTTGGTTTCCGGCTTGACAAGTGCCAATTTAGATTATGTTGAGGTAGGCTATCTGAATGCGGCAAGCGACAGTAAGGACACAACACAATTTTCATGCGTTGACGCTATTACGCCACTGCTGCCCAAGCGGCGTAAACATACCCAATACCTTGCAATGGTTGACACGGATCAGTTTACCGCCGATGCCCTCACCCCATATAAGCTGGGCGCCATTGACGGGATACGGGTTGTTTTTTATAAGCACCAAATCGAAAAAACGTTCGGGTTTGCACATCGAGTAAAGGAATATGGGTATAAACTATTTGTTCAGCCCATGGTTACAGTGGATTACTCCATCGACGAGTATTCTCAGCTAATAGAACAGTTTTCCCAATTAGAGCCGGACGGCATTTCCATCGTGGATAGCTTCGGATACATGCAGAAGGAAGATTTCCGCCACTATTTCCAAGTGATCGACAATCTGGCCCCCGGGTACACGGTAATTGGCATTCATTCCCACAACAACATGGATTTGGCTTTTTTGGTGGCGCAGGACGTATTTGATTATCCTGCCCGTGGAAGGGATATTATCATAGATGCGTCCCTGTATGGCATGGGACGCGGCGCCGGGAACCTGAATACCGAACTGATAAGCGATTATTATAACCGACGCCTTGGGCACCGTTACGATGTCTCTGGTATACTGGCCCTTGTCAGCCGGTATATTATGCCTATCTATCAGAAGAAGCGTTGGGGATATTCACCGTACACGTTTATTACAGGACTGTACCATGTGCATCCCAACTATGCCTGCTACCTATTGGAGGAACGCCAAGTGAGCGTTGCGGAGTTTGAGTTGTATGTGCAGGCAATACCGCCGGAAATGAAAGGCAAATGCAAAAAGCCGTATGTTCTTGAACTGTGGGATTCCAGCGTGCCCGATATTTCTCGAATGGTGGATAATAATAGGTGAAAATGATAGAAGGCAGATATATACCTTTGCGGATAGCAACCCCGAAAAAATGGTGTTCGCAGCGCCTTCCTTTCCCATATGCTGTAGCTGCACATAGCATTAATCATCTTTGAACACAACTGTGTTTAATTGTAAAAAGTAAATTTACACAGTCTGCCGTATCCAGAAGCGTGCAGGAGGCCGCAGGGATAGAAGATTTCACATCACAGACGATGGAAGGGCTTTTCGGATATACGATGAGAATGTCATTATCCTGCAGGGAAGCAAAATTTGGCGGTAAAACTGCTTTCCCCAATATGGCATCCCCATTATGGGCGTTCATATCCCATAAAATGTCTGGTTCCAGAGGGGTTCCCTGTGACCATTCGATAACTCGCTCTGCGCGTTTTCCCAAGGCACCGTAACCAATCACCCGGTTGGATACGGCCAGTTTTCGCAACAAATCATGTGTGTTCCAGTTGATATTTTGGAGAGCTGTCCCCAGATGAAACGGATTATTTTTGTGGGAAATACCTTTTTCAATGGTTTCCATGTCTTCGGGCGACCTGCTGTTTTGCGTGAGTGCACAAAGGAAACCATATAAAAAATACATGGATTCGCCTGGCGATATGGATCTTTGCATCAAAAATTCCTGAATCATTTGAACCAGTTGTTCTTCCATCCCTGTACGCTGGCCCAAGCCTTCAGCCAACTCAATAAGGTCGGCGTTAATCAGCTGGTTTAATAATGTATATGCTATTTCATTCTCGCTCAATGGAGATGTCTTATGATGCAATGAAGTAAAAGATCCTATAAGCCAGTTTTTTATCACCTCGAACAATGCGGCAATTTCTTGTTGGGAAGTCATATCCCACTGCTTGAATAAGTCTAGCATCCGACGGCACATCACATGATAATTGGCGGATATTCTATCATTATACTTTCTTGAGGCATTGAAACGGCCTTTTTCTGGGTTCACCCAAATATGATAGTTATAAATGGGCCTATCCGATATGGCCATGCACATCACGGCTGATGCAATCGTAAAATTGAAAAGAGTATCTTCTGCCTTGAAAATAGTACCAAAAGGGTGGCTTTTCATCAGCGAGGAACGGAATAAATTAGCCTGCGTCATATGGCCGGCGGTACATATTTGGAACCAAGCCTTTCGTATATCATGCAACTGTTTAAGGGCGACATCCTTTTGGAGTTGTAAATTCCCGGGCACACGGCGCCTGATAATGCCCCTTTCTTCCGTACACTCAATAACATTCAGCGGATGGTAGACCATGTCCGCCCCATGCTCCCGGGCAAGCCCCGCCGACAGCTCCAGCGCAAAGGGCTCCAGTGTATCATCGGAGTTTAAAATGAGGATATACTCACCGTTGGCCGCTGCCACACCTGTATTCATGGCGGCGTAAATCCACTGGTTTTGCCCGTGGTGGATGGCCCGGATACGGGCGTCACTGCGGGCATATTGGTCAACCATTGCCCCGGTTCCATCTGTGGAGCCATCGTCTACAAGAATCAGTTCCCAATCCTGAAAGGTTTGCGCCATAACGCTCGCCACCGCATCGGGCAGATAATGCGTGTTGTTATACACCGGTATGATTACAGATACGAAAGGGGGCATTCTCTTCTCCATCCGATGCTGATTAATGTAACAGGCAGGCATCTTTCCTTGACATACAATTTATACCATGATTTTGCCTTTTTTGCAACAAAGGCCTATAATGAAATCATATTGCGCAAATTACAGCTTAAAAGGACAGGTGAAGCCATGAACATTGCCGTAATAACAGCCGCCGGGGTGGGCGCGCGCATGCAAAACGAAGTGCCCAAGCAATTTTTGAATGTTTACGATAAACCGGTGGTTATTTACACTTTGCAGGCCTTCCAAAACCACCCCAACATCGACGCCATTGTGGTAGCCTGCCTGGATGGCTGGCAAGCCACTTTGCAGGCCTATTGCAAGCAATTCAATATCTCAAAGCTGCAAAGCATCGTCACCGGCGGCACCACCGGGAAAGAGTCTATCTACAACTGCCTTCAGGACATCTCCGCGCGCTATGGCGAAGAGAACTTTGTGCTGGTGCATGACGCTATCCGCCCGCTGGTGTCGGAGGAGATCATCTCCGACTCCATTCGCAGTTGTACCCTGCATGGCAGTGGCATTGCCGCCATACCCTGCAACGAGGTTATTTTGTACACTGAGGACGGGAGCGCCTCCCCGAAGGCCGTGCCGCGGGATCAATTGCGCCGCACCCAAACCCCGCAAGCCTTCCCGCTGGGCAAACTGCTGTGGGCACACCGGGAATCGGAAAAGCGGAACATCCAGGGCACGGCGGCCTCCTGCGATTTGATGACCGCCCTGGGTGAAACCGTATACTTTTCCATCGGCTCGGAGAAAAACCTCAAGCTCACCACCATGGACGACATTGAGATTTTTAAAGCCCTGCTGAACATGGACGCGCGCAAAGGGAGGCCAGGCGATGTTTGACCCCACCCACCCCCTGTACCGGGAAGATTTAGCTGGAACCCTGCCCTATATTGAAGCCGCCGGTCTTGCCGGGAAGCGCCTCCACATCACCGGGGCAAGGGGCCTCATCGGTTCCTATCTGGTGGACGCGCTGGCCCTGTTTAACCGGGAATCCTCTGCGGGCAAGCCGATACATATTTATGCCATGGGCCGGGATTTAGCGGCCATGGAACAGCGCTTTGCACACCTGCAAAACCCGCCCTGGCTGCATCTTTTGCGGCACGACGTCGCGCAGTCTCTGCCAGTAAGCACTGAACCCTATGATTATATTCTCCACGCCGCAAGCAACACCAACCACGCGCAGTTTGTTGCCCAGCCTGTCAGCACCATCACCACGAATATGCTAGGCACCTATCATTTGTTGGAGCACATTGTCAAAACCGGCGGAAGTGCAAAATTCATTTTGGCGTCCACCATAGAAATATATGGTGAAGGCATTAGTGAAAAGAAACGTTTCACCGAAGATGTTTGTGGTTTTATCAACTGCAACACCCTGCGCTCCGGATACCCCGAGAGCAAGCGCGCCAGTGAAGCACTGTGCAATGCCTATGCGAAGCAACATGGCGTGTGGTTTGTCATTCCCCGCCTTTGCCGCATTTACGGCCCCACCATGGGGCAAGAGGACAACAAAAGCAATGCGCAATTTATCCGCAAGGCGCTGGCAGGCGAAGACATTGTGCTGAAAAGCGAGGGCAAACAGCTTTTTTCCCTGCTGTATGTGGCGGACTGCGTCAATGCCATTCTAACCGTTCTCGCCAAAGGCCAGCGGGGCGAAGCTTACAACATTGCCGACAAAAACTCGGACATCACACTGCGGGAATTGGCAGCGCTTGCGGCCGCCTGGGCGGGTAGGAAAGTGGTGTTTGAGGCCCCCAGCGCGGCGGAGGCGGCCGGGTATTCCAAGGCCACGCTGGCGCTATTGGACGCTGGCAAGCTGGCAAAACTGGGCTGGCGGGCACAGCACAGCATCACCTCCGGCATGAAGCGGACGCTGGAAATATTGCAGGGGATATCCCCTAAAAACTAAAAATATCCGGTTGGCACTCCGCATCCCGATATTTTTTATTCAATGTTTCAGTAATTTCCTTGGCATAGCGCAGCGCGCTCACCACTGCAGCGGCGGCACGGTACCCTGCGTTATTAGGGCGTGTTCCTGCGGCTACTCCACACCCAGTATGCGTTTCCCACTACCCCAAGCCTCTTTTGTTCCAAACCAGTAATTGGTAATGGCCTGGTTGATCCATTCGAAGTCTGTGTGGATGCCGTTTTCTGTATTAGGTTCGTAAGCGTCCACTGAAGCAGTACATGGAAGAAATACAGACAGTGTGAGAAAATATCCCAAAGGTATCGAAAAAGTGCAATAGATATTTTCGAGAGGATAGGGATAGGGTATGGACACACGGCAGCTGACGCATGAAGTGCGGATGAGACATTGGGCCGAGGTGCTTCGCCGCCGGCGGGAGAGCGGGCAGACAATCCGTGGGTTCTGCCGCACGGAAGGGATTTGCGAAAAGACGTACTACTATTGGCAGAAACGCATACGCCAGGCAGCCGGGGAGTCACTGCTGGAACCAAACGGAAGCCGGGCGCCCGGTTCGTTAGCCCCCGCGCCTGTGTTCGCCGCATTGCCGGCGCCCAAATCCGGCGGCGTGGTGGTGGAGATTGAGCCCGGGGCGGACATGGGGATGGTCCATAGTGTGCTGCACATGCTTACGGGCCAATGTTAGGGGATGTATCCAGGGCACAGAACATCTACATTGCCTGCGGGTACACTGACCTTCGCAAAGGTATCGACGGCCTGGCCGCCCTGGTACAGCAGCGCTTTGAGCTTGACCCGTTCTCGGACAGCCTTTTCCTGTTCTGTGGCCGCCGTTGCGATAGGATGAAGGCGTTGTACTGGGAGGGTGACGGTTTCGTGCTGCTGTATAAGCGTCTGGAGCGCGGCGCGTTCCAGTGGCCGCGCAAGGAAAGTGAAGCTGTAGCCATCACACCGCAGCAGTTCCGATGGCTGATGGAGGGGCTGCAAATTGAGCAGCCGAAGGCGTTGAAGCCCGTAGGGCGGGTAGCCGTCATCTGAAACAAAATATTCCGCTGATTTGCCTCAGGTTCTCCACCCTGTCAATATCGGAAAAGTGCGCGGTGTGGTAGAATATCCTTATGGATACAGTGACGCTCCCACGGGAAGAATACGAGGAAATGAAGGCGCAGCTGCAGTGGCTGAAGGAGCAGGTGCGCCTTGCGAAGCACCGCCAGTTCGGCGCATCCAGCGAGAAAAGCGAATACGGCCAGCTGACTTTGTTCAACGAGGCGGAGCAGGCTGCCGATGAGCAGGCGGATGAACCCGCGCTGTGCGAGGTGGAAAAGTATTACCGCCAAAAAGCCAAACGCGGCGCTGACCGCCTGCCGCCTGAACTGCCGGTGGAGGTGGTGGAGCACGTCCTGCCCGGCGAGGAACAAGTATGCCCTGAATGTGGCGGGGAGCTGCATATCCTGGGCAAAGAGGTCATGCGCGAGGAGCTGAAGCTCATCCCGGCCAGGGCAGTGAAGGTGCAGCATGTGCGCTTTGCCTATGCCTGTCGGCGCTGCGAAAAGGATGGAGACATTGTTCCCGTAGTGAAGGCGCTAGTTCCTCCGCCGGTCATCAAGGGCAGCTTTGCCTCGCCCGAGGCCATTGCCCACATCGCGGTGCAGAAATACGTGATGTGCGTTCCGCTGTACCGCCAAGAGCAGCAGTGGAAGCGGGCCGGAATCCCGCTGAGCCGCCAGACAATGAGCAACTGGCTGCTTCGCGCCACACGGGACTGGCTGAAGCCGGTGTACGGCGCCCTGCGGCAGCAGCTTTTGAAGCGGGCTGTTCTCCACGCGGATGAAAGCGTGCTGCAAGTGCTGCACGAGGACGGGAAACCCGCGCAGAGCCAAAGCCGGATGTGGCTGTACCGCACCGGCGGGGATGCAGATATCCCCATCGTCCTGTTCGAGTACCAGCCGGATCGCTCTGCCAAACGGGCCAAGGCGTTTCTGGATGGATTCAAGGGCTACCTTCATACCGATGGGTATGAGGGCTACCATGGTTTGCCCGAGGATATTGTGGTTGTCGGGTGCTGGGCCCACGCCCGGCGGAAATTCGATGAGGCGCTCAAATCAGTCGCGAAGGAACAGCAGATTGGCAGCGGGGCACTTCACGGCAAGCAGGTTTGCGACCAGCTGTTTGCCATAGAGCGCGGTCTGGCCGGCCCGTCCCCGGAAGAACGCCTTCAAAAACGCCGGGAACTGGCGGGGCCGGTACTGGATGACTTCCAACGGTGGCTGCAACGCCAGAAAGCTGGGAAAAATGCCTTTGGCATTGCAGTCAACTACACCCTCGGCCAATGGAAATACCTGGAGCGCTACCTGCTGGACGGACGGTTGGAGATTTCCAACAACCGGGCCGAAAACAGCATCCGGCCCTTTGCGGTCGCATCCCCTCTTGTCCATGCACGATTGTAAAAAGCATAGTCATCAGCGGCCCACACGCTGAACATATTCATCAAATAGCATAATGTGAAAATAATAACGACAACAAGTATAGTTCTCAAGCCTGAGAGCTCTGCCTTTTGATTATTTACTGCTTTCCTTGCCACTATTCTCTCACTTTCCCAATGATTCATGTTGGAAACAGATCAGTTACAGGCCATGAATTTATAGGAGCACCCTGTATTTCTGAGCCCTTGTAACAGGGTATTGACACCGCAATCTTTTCCTCCTCGACACCCGCTGCACGCACTTCACCGCCATGCCCGTCCGCTTGCACGGGCGGCTCACGCCTCGCCCTCGCCAAAAGCCCGGCCGCTCCACTCCCACGGCAAGTATAATTTCGCACAATAACGTTCTATTTCCAGGCTGCTATATACTCTGCATAGGCCCTTTTCCCGCAGCAGCGTTTTCAGTTCACTTTTCAGCTTTTCATTCAAGGGGAAGATAAGAAAAATGTCATTTTTTTGCAGGCTATCCCATCTGGGCCGTATAACGCGCAAGCCCATGTAGTTACTGGTGGGCGTTGCCGCCATATCCCACAACTCGGTTGGGCACAGCGGCGTGCCTGCCAGCTTCGGCAACAGGGCCTGCGCCTTTTTGCCTAGCGCACCATAACCGATACAGCGCACATCCTCCCCGTTTTCTCCCACCGTAGGAAGCGGCTCCTCCAAAGCCTGGGCCTCCAAAGCCTGGGCCTCCAAAGCCCTGTACATGCTAAAGAAGCCTACATCACGTATATTTTTCCAAGATATCCGCGGCGCAAATTGGCGGTTCAAAAGCTCTGCAGAGAGCATCAGCAGGCGCTCCTTCTCCGCGTCGCCTGCCTTGTAATTTTCCGCGCGGGAATACAGCGCTGCCATATGATACCATTCGGACATGGCCAGCAGCTTTTGCCGTCGTCTCTCCTCCACGTCTACTTTTTTCAATGTGGCTTGTATCAGCCGGGCATAGCCGTCCTCAAAGCGTTTGGCCTCGGCGTAGGAGCTAAAGCAATAGATGCCCCTCGAGGACTGGCGGTATTTGTACAACACCGTTGGGAAAGCCTGTAAGCGCCCGCCGCCAGCAATCAGCGGCAAAATCAGCTGCGGCTCTTGGCTGGTGCGCGGCTCGGTGCAAAAATCCTCTGCCACTTTGCACTTGTGTACATAGCTGCTTCGGGCCATATACAGATACACACAAATTGTAATGTTGCGAAAAAGGAAACTCTCCAGCGAAAACGGTCTATCCAGTTTGACGTTATTGACTTTTCCACTCGACCAAGGCTTATTAAAGCGGTCCAGTTCTTCCTGGTCACCGTCAAACGCCTCAAAATGGCAGGAAGCCCACTCGAAATCCGGGTTCTCTTCCAAAAACCCGGCCAATGTGGATACATATTCCGGGTACAGAACATCATCGGCGTCCACCGCGCAGAAATAGGCCCCGCCAAAGCGCTTCAGCCCCGCCAAAACGGCAGCCCCCACGCCGCCATTGGGCTGGTCAATGACAATCACTTTGTAGCCGCGCTTCTGAAAATTGGGCAGCCAACTTTGGATGACCTGCGGAGTATTATCTGTCGAGCCATCGTTGACAAGTATCACCTCAATGTTGTCCCATGTTTGGGCACACACCGACTGTAGCATCTCCCCCAGATGCTCTTCCTTGTTGTAGCATGGAATGACCATGCTCACCATCTCTTGCATGATTCTCTCCTTTTTATACCCTTGGATGACATGATATAACACCACATCGTCCAAGGGGCACTAGAAGATGCAATTCCACACGGTGCCCGGTTCGGCAGGCCATCACCATTGAATCGGCAGCTGTCCCTCATCCTTTATATCAACTGTTTATCCTCCATCTGCAGCACGGCAAAAGCATGGGCAAAGCCTGCAAGCCCTAAATTCGCCAACTGCAAATCGATGCCAGTGCGTATCATGTTCTTCAGTGTAAGTGTTACCACGATGCGGTGTTGGTTCTGTATGGGCACAAGGGCGGCCGGAGACAGAACCGGCTTCCCCAAATAGACACTGCCTGCCTTATTATTATCGGCAAAGCAATACACTTTATCCTCGCCCAATGCCTCCAGCACCTGTTGACCAATTTTGCCGGCACCGACCAGGATGTAACTGGGTTTTACAGAAGAGGTTGCGGGTTTTGCCTGCGCATAGCGCTCATAAAACGCCTGCCCGATGCGGTAAGGATTGTATTGGTTTGTAAGCCCTTTGTAGATAGTGGACTGGTCTTTTATACTTTTGCTGCAGCACAGCAGCGAAGTGAGATAGTCCTGCACAAAATACATGGTATCCCCTATCTGCATCCGCTCTTTGCCGATAAATTCGGCGCAGCCCTTCAGTAAGATCGACTCAAACTCTATGAGCCTATTGTGTGCGGCCGCCCGCGCAAGAATCTCCGGGCTGACGCATTCTACAAAGATCCTGTATACGCGGTCGTCGGTGGTAAGTTCACATCCCTCCTTCTGCAACGCCTCGATGGCATAGCGCAAATAGATCAACTGCATGTCAAAAACAAAGGCAATGTTCTCCGGGTCTTCCAAGCCCCACAGGCTTCTCAAGGCTTCCACCTTCTGAGACATCTCCAGGAACATTTTGCATTCGTAACCATAGTACTTCAGCGCCGCGTTGGATTTTTCGTTCACAAAATGAAAATGGTTGTAGCGCGCCTTGCTGGAAACAGCTACCGTCTGGTACAGCGGCGCCATATCGTAGTTGAAAAAGAAATCCGCGCCATAGTAATCATTTCGGAAGGGCGTCTGTTTCATAAGAGACGCGCGGTATAGGTTTGCTTGGTCAAAAACAACCCCCTGCCTTTGCAAAGAGATGAAATTCTTGCGCACCTCTTCGGCTCCGGAATAGATGACATCCTCCTTGAAACAAGCCAAGTGGTTTCCCCAGTCGTACACCAGCACGTTTCTGTCTTGGTCGCACTGGCTCACAACAGTCGTTGTAAAAACAACGTCTGCGTTGTATGTTTCAGCCAGCTTGACAGCTTCCTCCAGCGTACTCGGCTCAAAAGTATCGTCAGAATTCAGGATATACACATATTCGCCTGCCGCGGCCATTATACCCGAATTCATAGCGGCATAAATCCACATATTTTCTTGGTGAATCACGTGAATTCGCTCGTCGCGCCGGGCATACTCGTCTGCAATTTGGCCACTGCCGTCTGTAGAGCCGTCATCCACGATGATAAGCTCCCAATCGTTGAAAGTTTGGGCCAAAACACTCTCTATGGCGTCGGGCAAGAAACGCTCATTATTGTATACCGGGGTCACAACAGACACTTTCGGCTGCATATTGCCCTCCTTTTTGGTTGACGACCACACTTGTGCCATCTCATCCACCCCTAAAAATGTCGCCCCGCTCCTGTTTTTTACCCAGGGCGCCTCCTCATCGGCCTGCTGCGTCGGGTCAAACAGCATCAAAACCAAATCGCCCGGTGTAAGACTGTTAAAGCCCGGCGGGCACGACGGCACACCATATACGGCCAGTTTTTCCTCTATCCATAGCACGTCCGGGGAAAGCGGCGAGTGCTGCAGCAAGGGAATCCAGTATAAAGCGGTGGAACGGTCTACCGCGTAAACAATGAGCCTTGTAAGGCGCATAAGGGGGCCATACACATGTTGCAGGGGATGCTTGTCCGGCTCCGTAAAGAGGTGCCCTTCCACAAAGTCGAGGAAAACATCCCAGCCAAACCGCAGGATGTTCTCCATGCGAACCGGGTTTTGCAGTTCCAGCGCGTCATTTGCCATCTCAGCCGCCCGCTGCGCCATCTGCGTTTCGTTGCCGTAAGGCCGCACCGTAAGCTTGGCCACATGGATGCGTTTAATGGCGGCCAGGCCCTGCAGTACGCACAGCCGCTGCTTTTCCGCCGCGCCGCAGTGCAGGCGCTCAACGGCCTGCCGGCACACTTGGGTATAGTTTTCCTCATAGCCCGGCATGCGCACAAGCCGGTCCCTGTGGGCCTCAGCTTCACTCATGAAACCGCACTGGTTGTGGCGGTACAACGGCCGGGGCACGTGGTATAATTTGCCGCCATAAAAGGCATAGGGCAGCGCAAACGAGGGCTCCTGGCACAGGGGCGGCTCCACCACGAAGTTTTCCAGCACGCGGCACTGCTCCATATAGCTCCGGCGCGCCAAAAAGCGCCAGGAGACCATGGGCTCGCGCCAAAACAGAAACTGCAAAAACAACTGCGGCGCCGACAAGCCCGGCGTTTCATAAGGCAGCGGGAAGATTCGCCGGTCGTCAATGGTGTCCACAATGGGCTCAAAGTCGCAGGCGGCCCACATATGTTCAGGATATACTTCCAGCGGCCCGGCCAATGCCTCCAAATAATCGGGCAGCAATTCGTCGTCGCAGTCCACGCTGCATATATAGTCCCCGGTAACGCGTTTCAGGCCATTCAGCGCGGCACGGCTGATGCCCTGGTTCTCCTGGTCGATGATAATCACATCATAGCCGCGCGTTTTCAGGACAGGCTCCCACTCGGCCAGCACTTCACGGGTGCCGTCCGTCGCCCCGTCGTTTACGATGATCAACTCCACATTGTCCCAGGTTTGGCGACAGATGGAGTACAGCATGTGCCCGGTGTATTTGATTTTATTGTAGCAGGGCATCACCATGCTCACCTTGCCCTGCTGCTCCTTGCGCAACGCAGGCAGGCCGTTTCCCAGCGGCTTTCGCGGAACATCACTTGTTACGGCAAGGTGCAGATACCTTGTTTCTATTTCATCAAAAAAGGCGGCATAGCCCGTTTCCAAAATCTCGTCTGCACACACCGGTGTTGGCAGCCGGAAAAAGCGATTCACCAGTACCTCGGCCTTTTTGGCGGCGTTTCGCTTGCCAGGCAAGTCCTCATAAAAATCGAAACTGAAGAAAAACGACATCTTGACGGCTGCCAACTGCAGCAGTAACAGAAGCCGCTCCTTTTCTTCCGCTGGCGCATCCAAGCCCTCGATGGCCAAACGAGACAGCTCAACATAGTTTTTTCCGTAATCCGGCCACTTGCGCATCTGCTCCAGCATGATATTTTCCCGGCCGTAGTGGTTGTGGTGGTACAGCACCAGCGGGAAGTACTTCATGCGCCCGCCCCCAGCCGCCAGAGGAATAAGCATGCACGGCTCCTGGCAGGCCCGCGGCTCCGTGCGGAAATTCTCGATCACTTTGCACTCTTTCAGGTAGCTCACCCGCACCATGTACAGCCAGGTACACACAATGGCGCGCAAAAACAAAAAGCTCTCCAGCAAATGGGGCATCCGGGAGGGATCCTCCGGCAGTGTCATCTGCACAAAGCTGCGGTCGTCGATGGTATCCTTAACCACGTCGTAATGGCAGCCCGCCCAGGCGTAGTCCGGCTCCGCCTGCAAAAAGCCCGCCATGGTGGACACATACGCGGCGTCCAACTCATCATCGCAGTCCACCGTGCACACAAACTCGCCCGTAACGCGGCGCAGCCCCGCCAATATGGCCGCCTGTATGCCGCCGTTCTCCTGGTCGATGATGACAACTTCATAGCCGCGCGCCAAAAACTTGCCCCTCCAGGCTTCCAGCACGTCGCGCGTGCCGTCGGTAGCGCCATCGTTCACAAAGATAAGCTCGATATTGTCCCATGCTTGGCCGTGCAGGGATTGCATCGTGTTTTCGATATATTTAATTTTATTGTGGCAGGGCATTACGATACTGACTTTTGCTTGGGGGTTCAAATTATCACCTGTTCTTTTTTTGGCCGGCGGCCCGGGGTAATTTGGTGGAGCCTATCTTAGAACCTGTATTCATATCCGGCCCTTAAGGCCTTCCAGCATTTGCGGCAGCACGCCCGTTTTGTGCCGCAGGAAAAAGGACGACAGCAGCATGGCCGCATGGCGGAAATAGAAGATGGTAAAGCAGTCGGCCAACTGGCGGCGCTCTTCCGTGTCAATCGAAAAACGGCCCTCCGCTTCATAATAGGGGAAGATGTCCGCGCGCAAAAAGCTCTCCATGTCCGGCAAAAGGCCCCCGTCACGGCTATCGCAGGCGGTTTGCAGGGCAAGAAGCTCCGCCAGCATGGCATCCAGCGCGCTGTCACCGCAACTGGTAAGGGCCTTTGGCGGCGCCTCGCCCAGCCCCGGCAACTCAGGGC